>Ga0268299_1000396_pt1 | contig 142645 bp, 107 predicted proteins | sample NOBtaG_FD_193484 | JGI IMG/M metagenome (GOLD analysis project Ga0268299, IMG submission 193484) | Activated sludge microbial communities from bioreactor in Nijmegen, Gelderland, Netherland - NOB reactor | ecosystem: Engineered > Bioreactor > Aerobic > Activated sludge | place: Netherlands...
CGCCGCCAAAAGTTGTTCTCGTTCCTCAGGTCTAAAACGACGCCGCTGCTTCCGTGTCGATCCCATGGCCCCAGCTTGCGCGTTCGGCCACCGCTTCGCCTAGACGCAGTTCCCAAGACGGATACATGTAGTCGTCCATCACGAAGCCGCCGCCGATATCGGTGGCCACGGAATTCGCCGTTTCAAAACCGGCGCGGCCGTACGCCCGCAAGGCCTGCGCATTCCCCTTGTTCACCCGCAGCTCCATTTGCCGGCAACCGCGGGCCGCCGCGGCGTTCATCACCGCCCGGAGCATCTGCTGCCCGAGGCCGTGTCCATGACATTCCGGCAGGAGATAGAGCTTGTGCAGATGCGCGGTGACGCCATCAGAGAGCGTTTCCCAGGCGAGGTATCCCACGGGCCGGCCGGCGCATTCGGCGATTTGGAAATGCACTCCCCGGCGGATCTGTCCGCTCAGTTGCTGCGGGGAATACATCCACCGCAGCATGTAGGCGCGCTGCGCCTCCGAAAGGAGGGTGGCGTAACAGGCGTTCCAGATCCGGTGCGCGAGGTCGCGGATCAGCGGCACGTCGGACTCCAATGCCGGGCGCAGAGTGACACGCATGCCGAAGAAGCCTTCGATGGCCGGAGCCCGTTGGCGATGCCGAATGGGGAATGTGCGTCCGGAATCCGGGGATGCGCCTGCTCCCGTCCACATCCAAGAACTGAGCTGCGCCGGAGATTTCAGTTCTGTAATGCCCCGGACAGGCGGAGGAAACCGGAAGGGCGTCTGCTTCGGGCAAATGAATCCGAATCCCGCCCGCAATGCCGGACGCACGCCAGCCAAGGCGCCTCCGATGCCGCCAGCGCCTCCATCGTCCAATCCGGGGGTCCCGGCCACCGCACCCCGGCGGTTCATCGTCACCCGTCCCCTGCCGCCCCGGCCGCGATGCGGTTCCGTCAAGTGATCCGTGATGTCGGAACCGCGGACACTCAGTTCAGGAGCTCGGCGGTGACCCGTCCCGGGCAAATGGCAGGGCCACCACCTGGACCGGTGTTTCGCCGCCGGCGGTCCGCAGCATCAACTCGGTTCCGGGTGCGTTGGCTTCCCGCCGCACGTAGGCCATGGCCAGCCGCGCACCGAGCGCCGGCGAATATCGCGCGCTGGTGACATAGCCCACTTCGCGGCCGTTTCGCAGCACCGGGTCGCCCTTGACGGGCAGCGGCGCTTCGGCGTCCGGAAGCCGGAGTCCCCGGAGGGCCTTGGCCACCTGGCCATAAGTGCGGATTCGCGCCAGGGTCTCCTGTCCGGTGTAACAGCCCTTGGAGTAGCTGATGGCCTCGCGGTCGAGTCCGGCTTCGGGCGGCAGATTCGAGCCATCCATGTCCACGGGAAACCGGGGAATGCCCGCTTCGAACCGCATCAGGTCCAGGGCGTCGAACCCAGCCAGCCGGCCGCCGAGATCCCGCGCGGCGGCGGCGGCGCGATCCAGCACCGCTTCCTGCGAATCCACGGGAACAAACAGATCCGCGCCGGGAAATCCCGCCCGGGGACGGTGGATCAGGTAGAGATCGCCCAGGGTCGGATCCGCCACCGCCGCCACCGCGAACTTCTCGGCAGGCAGCCCGGGAAGCAATTCCAGCCGCTGGACCAGGGCCTCGGTCTTCGGCCCTTGAAACGTGAGCAAGCCGTAGAAGGGCGCCACGTCCACCACCTGGACATCCTCCGCGACAATGTGGTGTTCCAGTCGTTCGGCGAGCGCTGCCGTCAGCCCGGGCTCGAAGTCGAGCAGCAATTCGTCGGACAGCGCGAACACGGCCACGTCGGCGATCAGGCGTCCCTTGGGACTGCAAAACGCGGCCGCGCAGCCCTGTCCCGTGGCGAGGGTGCGGACGTCATTCGTGACCTGCCCGTTCAGCAGCCGGACCCGGTCGGCGCCGGTCAGGCAAAGGCGGCCGCGAAATCCCAGGTCGCAAACTCCCACGGCGTCCCGCAATGCGGCGTACTCCGCGGCGGAATCTCCGTAGTCCGCGACGATTTCCATCTCGGAAAGCTCGGAGAACCGCGCCCCCAAGGCCGCGTGGACTTCATGCAGTCGAAGCGCCGTCATGCGCGCAGGATAGCGCAGCCCCGACCGGGCGTCATTCGGCAGTCCCAGGTTCCTGCTGTTCCGCGTGCCGGGGCACCGGCGCCTCCAGCCAGGAGACTGGCGAGGCTGTCTGTTGCGCCCTGGATGGCCTTTCGCCAACGTTCGCGGCATGCATTTCCGACATGGCAACGGAGCCCGTGGTTTGTTGCTCGCCGGGTTCCTGCTCGCCGGATTCCTCGGGCGGTGGGCGGTGGGCGGTGCCGAGAATCCGGTGCCGTCCGTCACAGCCACCCGGGAGAAGCCCTTCACCAACTCCCTGGGCATGCAGTTCGTTCCGGTGCCCGGCACCCCGGCGTTGTTTTCCGTCTGGGAGACGCGGGTCCAGGATTTCTCCGCCTTTGTGAAGGACACCGGATATGATGCCATCGGCGAGGCGTATTCACTCGGCACCAACCGGTGGAAGCAGTACGGCCACTCGTGGGAGTCGCCGGGGTTTGAGCAGACGGGCACGCATCCGATTTGCGCCGTGAGCTGGAAGGACGCCCAGGCCTTCTGCGATTGGCTGTCGCGGAAGGAGGGGCGGAGGTACCGGCTGCCCACGGATGTTGAATGGAGCCAGGCGGCGGGCATTTCCGGGGAATTCGGCGGTTCGCCCAAGGAACGCAGCGCCAAAATTCCCAACCTGTTCCCGTGGGGCTCGGCGATGCCGCCGCTGGTGGCCGGCCGGCCGGCCGGCAACTACCCGGGGGCGGAGGCTCCCGGAACCAACTGGCCAACCTCCTTCCGGGTCATCGAGGACTACCGCGACCCGTTTCCGCGCACGGCGCCGGTCGGCAGCTTCCCTCCCAATGCCCTCGGCATTTATGATCTCGGGGGAAATGTGTGGGAATGGTGCGAGGACCGCTGGGATCCGATGCGGGAGAGCCACGTCGTTCGCGGCGCGTCGTGGGTGGACAATCTTCCGGAGATTCTTCTCTCCTCCTACCGGCATCAGGGACGCCCCGATTTGCGTAATACCAGCGTGGGATTCCGCTGTGTGCTCGATCCGTCGGCTCCGCCCGCGAGTCCATAATCCTCCTGGCGAAAGCAGGCACCGATCCGGGCGCGAAGTCCGGCTTCAGCCGGCCGGGCGTTGGCGGTTCACACACCCCAAGAGGTTCCCCGTCATTCCATTGGCCGACGCCGGGACCGCTGGAAGTCGGGACTCCGAACGTCAGCGCCCGATCACGGGCGGGATGCCCGCCGGCGGCTGCGGCAACGGGGGAAGCAGAACCGGCGTGAGCACGGGCAGCGCGCGGAAACGAAATTGGGAATAGAGCCGGTCGCGCGCCCAGAAGATCAGGGCGAGGTCTTTGCCCACGCTCAGGAGAAAGGAAATCCCGTGCGACAGGAGGGGAGCCCAGAGCATCCATGACTGCAACCGTGAGCCGGCTCCCGTCCCGGACGAGTTCATCAGCATCGGAAAAACGAACAGCGGCAGGGTGAGGGCGGCGAGGAAGGCGATCACAAACCAAGGGATCACTTGCACGAAGACCAGGGTCTTGAGCGCCGCCACGATCACGCCGCGCGAGGTGAGTCCCATCCACATGCCCATCCAGCCCACGGCCATCAGGCTCAGCGCGGTGGATCCCCAATGCAGCACCGCCGTTGCCAATGGAAGCCACTGCGGGAGCACCGGGAGGACGGTGGGGACGGATATTCCCGGGGCAATGCCGCTCGTCTGGACGCCGGTGCCGAGTTGGATGCTCACCACCGTGCCGTTGGTGGACACCAGTCCCGGCGCTTGGGTGACGCCGGGCGGGGCCGTCGGCATGGCCGTGGCCGGAATCGGGATTGGGGTGGTGATCTGGCGGAACTGGAGCGACTGGAGCGCCCAAGACGAGACCGCGGCCAGCGTGAGACAGAGGAACACCGGAAGCCCGTAAGCGCGGCGCCACCCGCGCCAGTGTCCCGAAACGATGTCCCGATCCGACAACGGCGTGGCCAGGAGCAACTCGAGCAGGCCGCTGCGCCGGGCGTCCACGAAGAATCGAACCGACTGGGTGGCGGCGCTGAGAAACAGAACCCAGATGGCCATGGCCGACACCAGGTTCCAGACCATGGTCAGCATCATCTCCCAGGCGGCATTTCCCGGCCCCGTAACGGCGGGCCAACAGGCGATGCCGAAGCCGACAGTGGCGGTCCCCATACCGGCCGCCAGGCCCCATAGGATCCACACCATCCATCGTTCCCGCACCGCCAGCCAGAGGGCCGGGTTCTCATCGAGCCACCGCGTGCGCCACCGATGGGGGGTGACAGGCCGGGAGGTTTTCAAGGCCTTCGAAGCGGCTTCGGATCCCGGAGCGGTTTGCTTCGCGCGGTCCTGCCAGACATGAGGCAGGATCTGGCTGGAGGTCCACAGCAGCAGTGCGGCAAGGGCGATCTGAATGAACCAGCCTGTCCAGAAGGGGCCCGGCACCCAGCCTTGGGCGCAGATCATCAGGTAGGCGGGGCTCAGGATCCGAAAGAACACCAGTCCCCCGCTGCCACCCAACCATTTGTCCGCCAGGAGTCCGCCGCCGGTGAGCACGGCGAGCACGAGCAGGGTGAGCGCCATGGACTTCTGAGGCTGCCTCGACAGCGCCGAGGACAGCATGCCGGCGGACAGCGATACCGCGAGCGTGCTGAGGAGGGTGAGCGCGGACTTGAAAAACTGCGCCCCGGTGACGCCGCCGAACAGCAACGTTACGCCCACAATGGGAAACAACGCCAGGAGCGCAAACCCCGAGCGGACCGAGGTGGAGGCCAGCTTGCCCAGCACGACATCGTGTCCCCGCAGGTCGGTGAGGAACAGAAATCCCAGCGTGCCTTCGCGTTTCTCCTCGCTCAGGCAGTCCGAGGTCAGGAATGGACCCGCCATCAACGCGGCACCCAGGGCGAGGGAGACCAGCGTCACGAACAGCGCCACGCCGAACGTGCCCGGAGGGATTCCACCCCGCCCCACCGACGCCACCAGATGAAATCCAGCCGCAACCATCATCGCCGCCAGGGCAGCGCCCACGCGAAGCCGTCGGGTGATCGGCTGACGGGCCGCGACCCGGAGTTCACGCTCGGCGAGAGGCAGGAAGGTCACGCGACAACGACCTTGAGCGCGGCGAATGCCGGCGGCAATGCGGCAATCACCGGGATTCTTTCTGCTTGGACTGAGACCAAACCTGAGTCACAATTGAAAACCTGATCGAGATACTAAAGATATGTCGGATAACGCTCCCCGTAGTGGTTTAGAGTCCAAGTCGTTGACCAAGAACGAGCAACTGAAGATCGCCGTTCCCACTTTGGCCGGGAACATCGCGGCGACCCTCGCCGACCCGGCGGCGGGTTGCTTTTCGGCGGACGACGAGCAGTTCCTCAAGTTCCACGGCATTTATCAGCAGGATGACCGGGACAAGCGCAAGCAGGGCAAGGTGCACATCATGATGATCCGGGGACGGATCCCGGGCGGCGTGCTCAAGGCGTCTCAGTGGATCGCCTTTGACACCCTCGCCACCCGTTACGGCAACGACACGCTGCGCATCACCACGCGCCAGAGCATCCAGTGGCACGGCGTCGCCAAGTCGGGACTGGGCGCGCTCATGAAGGGAATCCACGAGGCGTTGCTCGATACCCTGGCGGCGTGCGGCGACGTGAGTCGCAATGTCATGTCCGCCCCCACGCCGGCGAACAACCAGGCGCGCGAGGAACTGTACGAGGATGCCCGCAAGGTTTCCGACGCCCTGCTGCCCAAGACCAAGGCCTACCACTCCATCTGGCTGGATGGTGTCCAGTTGAATCTCGACGACCCGGAGAACAAGGACTTCGTGGATCCGCTCTACGGACGCCAATACCTGCCGCGCAAGTTCAAGGCGGCCTTCGTGCTCCCGCCGAACAATGACATGGACATCTTCGCCAACTGCCTCGGCTTCATCGGCGTGGTCGAGGACGGGCGGGTGGCCGGATACAATGTGGCGGTCGGCGGCGGCATGGGACGCAGCCACGGCAATGCGGCGACGTATCCGCGCATGGCCTCGGTCCTGGGCTATATTCCGCGCGGGAAGGTGGTCGAAGTGGCCAGGGCGGTGCTGACCATTCACCGGGATTTCGGCGACCGCACGGACCGCAAGCACGCGCGGCTCAAGTATGTCGTCCAGGAGCGCGGCGCGGCGTTCGTGAAGGCCGAGATCGAGCAGCGCGCCGGCGTGACGCTGGAACCCGCGCGGCCGTATGCCTTCACGACCACCAACGACACCTATGGATGGCAGCAGGCGGTGGATGGCTCATGGTACCTGACGCTGTTCGTTTCGATGGGCCGCATCAAGGACGCCGCGGATCACCGGCTCAAGACCGCCCTGCGACGCGTCGCCGAGCAGTTTCCCTCGGTGGAGTTCCGCCTGTCGGCGAATCAAAATATCCTCATCGCCAACGTCGCTGACAGCGACCGGGCGAAGATCAACGCCCTGCTCGGCGAACACGGGGTCCGCACCGAGAACCAGGCCACCGTTCTGCACGCGGCCGCCATGGCCTGCCCGGCGCTGCCCACCTGCGGACTCTCCCTCGCGGAATCCGAGCGCTACCTGCCCAACCTGCTGGGCCAGATCGAGGGCCTCTGCGAGGAGGTCGGGGTCGGCGGACAGGAGATCGTCATCCGCATGACCGGGTGCCCCAACGGCTGCGCCCGGCCCTACCTGGCGGAGATCGGATTCGTGGGCAAGGCGCCCGGACGCTACCAAGTGTGGCTGGGCGGCAATGAAAACGGCACCCGGCTAAACCGGGTGTGGAAGGAGATGGTGAAGGACGCCGACATCGTATCCGAACTGCGTCCGGTGCTCGTCCGCTACGCCGCCGAACGCCAGGCCGGCGAGCGGTTCGGCGACTGGGTCGAGCGGGCGTTTTGGCAAGAGCAGCCGGTCGCCGCCAACTGATCCCGACCCTGAGCCGCTTTCCTCCGCTTTGATCTCCATGACTGCTGAACAAATCGCCCGGGCGAACCAGGAAGTGCGCGACCAGGCTCCGCTGGACGTTGTCCGATGGGCCATCGCGCAATCCGGCGGTCGCGCGCTGATCTCGACGAACTTCCGTCCGTACGAGGCGGTGCTGCTGCATCTGGCCACGCAGGTGCAGCCGGATATTCCGGTGCTCTGGGTGGACCACGGCTACAACCGTCCGGCGACCTATCGCCATGCCGAGGCGCTCAGGACGCAGTTGCGCCTGAACCTCAAGCCGTATGTCCCGCGCATGACCGCCGCGCATTATGATGCGCTGAATGGCGGGGCGCCGGAACCGACACCAGAGAACGAGGAGCGCATCAAGGCCTTCAGCTCGACGATGAAGCTGGAGCCGTTCCAGCGCGGCATGCGCGAACTGGCGCCGACCGTCTGGCTCACCGCCCTGCGCAAGGTGCAGAATCCCAACCGCGCGGGCATGGACCTGGTCGCATTCGACCTCAATCTCGGCGTGCTGAAGGTCAGTCCGCTCCTCCACTGGACCGACGCCCAGATGGAATCCTATCTCGACGCCCACCGCCTGCCCAACGAATGGGACTACTTCGATCCGGCCAAAGCCGATGAAAAGCGCGAATGCGGCCTCCACGTGTCTTGGGGAGGGAAAGTGATGGGGGTCTAGGGTCTGGGGTCTGGGGTCTGGGGTTTGGGGCGTGGGACGGAATGATGCGATGGGCGAATCCTTTGAAAATGCAGAGGCGTGGCGATCCGCTCGCGAATTGACGAATACTATCTATGCCCTGAGTCGACGTGATCCGCTGTCCCGAGATTTCGGACTGCGGGATCAACTCCAGCGGGCCGCTGTGTCGGTCATGAACAACATCGCTGAAGGTTGGGAATCCCTGAATGGGGGAGAAAAACGCCAGGCCTACAACTACGCCCGCCGTTCCTGCGGAGAGGTTCGCTCCATGACCTATGTTCTCCTGGACAATCGATTCATTAATGCCGAAGAGCACCACACACTTGTCGCCCAGTGTCTAGGAACTGGCCGCCTCATCACAGGCCTCATTCGATCACTCCCCCACTAACCCCCAGACCCCAGACCCCAGACCCCAGACCCTTCCTTCCCCTCATGAGCGGTTATCATTTGGATCATCTGCAGTACCTGGAGACCGAGGCCATTCACGTGATGCGTGAGGTGGCGGCGGAGTTTGAACGGCCGGTGCTGCTGTTCTCCGGCGGCAAGGATTCGATCTGCCTGCTGCGGTTGGCCGAAAAAGCCTTCCGTCCGTCGGAACTGCCGGTGCCCTTCCTGAATGTCGAGACCGGACACGAATTTCCGGAACTGATCGAGTTCCGCGACCGGCGCGCGCGGGAACTGGGCGCCAAACTGATCGTGCGCTCCGTGGACGACGCCTTCGCCAGGGGCATCGCTGCGCCCACGCCCGGACAAGTCAGCCGCAACCAACTCCAGATCCCGGTGCTGCTCGCCGCCATCGAGGAGTTTCACTTCGATTGCTGCATCGGCGGCGCGCGGCGCGACGAGGAGAAGGCGCGCGCCAAGGAGCGCTTCTTCAGCTTCCGTGACGCCTTTGGGCAGTGGGACCCCAAGAACCAGCGCCCGGAGATCTGGAACCTCTACAACGCCCGGCTCAACCCGGGGGAGAATATGCGCGTGTTCCCGCTGTCCAATTGGACGGAAATGGACGTCTGGGAATACATCCGGCAGGAGCGTCTGGAGGTGCCCAACATCTACTTCAGCCACACCCGCGAGTGCTTCCGGCGCGGCGGCCAATGGCTGCCGGTGCCGCCGGCCCATGCGGACGCCTCCAAACCGGATCCCTATGAGGGCGCGCGGCCGCGTCCCAACGAACCCATCCAGACGCTGGTCGTGCGGGTCCGCACCATCGCCGACATGATCAGCACGGGGATGATCGAGAGCCCGGCGTCCAGTGTGGACGACATCATCGCCGAGATCGCGGCCGCCCGGGTCACCGAGCGCGGGTCCCGCGCCGACGACAAGGCCAGCGAGGCGGCCATGGAGGACCGGAAGAAGGCGGGGTACTTCTGAGTCGAAACCGGCCTTGCTTCACTGCGATTCAACGTCCTACATCTCTGCCATATGAGCAACACACTCAGCGTCCGGTTGCCGGAAGACTTGGCAGCATGGCTGAAAGAAACGGCGGAACGCACCGGCCAGACCCAGGGGGAAGTCGTCCGTCTCCAGTTGGAGCGGGCTTGGGCCGCCTCGGGCGACAAACCCTGGATGGCGTTGGCCGGAAAGGCGAAGGGGTTGCCGCGTGATCTGTCCAGCTGGGAAGGATTTGGCGCCTCAGCAAGTGGAATTACTTCGTGACGGCCAAAGGAGAATCTCCACTTCCAATTCCATGCCTAGCAGCGAAGAAATTTTGGAGATCGCAACGTCAGTGATCCATGAGATCGATCATTATGGCGTAGGCGCTCCCTTCATTGCGTATGTTAAAGCTGAAAACCATGGAAATCTCGAACACATTTTCGTGTCGCGTGAAACCGTACTGACCTCACAAGCACCGTCAGATCTCAACGTCATCTATGCACGTTATAGACTGCCTCTGGGTAAAATTGCGGAGACTCCGCCTGGCAGCATAGCGACCGTCCGAGTTCGGAATTTCATTGGCTTAAGGCCAACCGACACAATCACCGAAACAAAATATCAAATTCTAGCAAGGGACCGGTTTAGAATTAAATGGTCAAATGGAATAGCTGACGCAATCGACAACGAATTGACCTTTCCCACTGAGAATCTTCACTTGGATGTGTTGAGAGCTTGGATCAATCGCACGCAAGAAGAGATCGCTCACGAAGCTGCAAAACCACGCCGCCGCCGCATGGCTGAGCGCTTAGAATTGGCGGATATCCCTGTGGTGGACAGCCTGCAAGGCGAAATTTGGAGGAAAAACATTCGTCGTTTTATAGTCATCACCGGAGCCCCCGGCACGGGGAAGACCACGACGGCCATCAAACGACTTGCACAAAAAACAGATCCATCAGCGCTAAAACAAGAAATTAGTGAATCTGAGGAAATACTGCGGGAGTGGCTTGGTGGGACCAAGAGTTGGATTTTGTTCACTCCGAGTGAGTTGCTGCGGAATTATCTCCATCAGGCTCTTGCGGATGAAAATCTGCCTGCAACAGAGGATCGCGTCCCATTGTGGAAAGATACCAAGAGAAGAATTGGCCGAGATGATTTAAGGCTGTTCGGGCAGGGCAGATTCTTTAGCTTGATTCCTGATGAGGATCTAGTTGAGGCCTGTGACAGCGCTAGCCTAGCGAGCTGGACGACCGGGTTCCACAAACGCTTCTCGCGGCGAATCCACGCCGAATTGCGGCGGGCTGTAACCGAACAGGCAGCTCTTCTCGATGGATCTCTTCGGGCATTGAAGGATCGTCTGGAAACGCTACGCAATGAGATGGAGCCCCTCCGCTCACAACAATTGCTCCTTGAAGACCAGTTGTCACAAGCTCGGAGCGACCAAGACCGCGAGGAAGCTGGTCGAAAACTTAGGCAGATAGAATTGGAACTCGCCCCACGAGTTGACTTGGCGAACGTGATTGAGACAGTCAACAAAACTTGGGGGTCTATGGAAAGGTTGGGCAGAACCCCGGAAGATGCCCCGCTTGGAGCGACGTTGCGAGAAATCTTTTCACTAAGATCAAAATTTGATCAGATTCGTCAGCGGTTAGAGATTTCGAGCCTCGCCATCGCGGATTTAATTGAAGTCAATCAATTCATTGCAGCCGGCAGTAGTCTGCTGAGACTGTTTTCTGATGATTCGGACGACTCATTGGATGCGATTTTTCGTAAACTACCGATAGTCTATCATGAATATCGTTTACGCGCATCTGAAGAGACTCGCTTTTACCTTCATTCAGCTTTGGCTGAGGTCAACAACCGGCGCTTGGCCCCGTTGGAACTCGACAGTGTGATTTACGTGGCGCTCCGACTGCTGCGCGAAGTGTTCGGACATCGGCTGCCTCAGGGCCCTGGTATTAGCATTACTCGCCGGCTCGCGAACGAGTTTCGTTACGTAATCGCCGTAGATGAAGCCACGGATTTCTCTGTCGTCGAACTGGCCTGTATTCGATTGTTGGCTCATCCTGTCTTTAATTGCGTGACGTTTGCAGGTGATCCAATGCAGCGATTAACCGGGCGGGGGATTAGAGATTGGACCGATCTCGAATCCTTATTTGATGAAATGCCGGAAGTTTGCGAACTCCGCCATTCTTATCGTCAAAGCAAGCGGCTTTTGGGAATCGCGTCGAAGCTCTTCGAGAAATCGGTAGGCAGACCCGCACAGTTTGAGGCTGGTTTTCAAGACGGGGCGGATGACCCGGAAGCTCTTCGCTACAAGGCAACATCGTTTGACGACGAAGCTGAGTGGCTGGTCAAGCGAATTGGGGAGATTTACTCAGTGTGTGGCGAGCAGCTACCTTCGATCGCTTTGATCACACCTGAGGAGCAGGATGTAAAGCCATTGGCAGACCGTCTCAAGGATCCACTGCGGGATCTCTTCGGAATTGAAACAGAAGACTGCCCACAAGGCCGTATCCTCGGAACTCAAGCCAAAGTTCGCGTATTTAGCGTACAGTTTATTAAGGGACTAGAATTTGAGTCAGTATTTTTCGTTGGCATCGGCCGAATGGCGACTTCAACGCCAGAACTTGTGGATCGATATCTCTACGTTGGATTGACCCGAGCACGCAGTTTTTTGGCAGTTACTCATACTGGTGAATTCCCGGTCGAACTCAGCCATGTGACTCAATGCTTTGCGGAGGGCGATTGGAGGCGCCTTATCCCCCAGCAAGCCTCAGCATGATTTTCAATTTCTGATCATGACCGCTCCCCATTCCGTCGAATTGCTTCGCTTCAACACCTGCGGGTCCGTGGACGATGGCAAGTCCACGCTGATCGGGCGCCTGCTCTATGACTCCAAGTCGCTCATGGAGGACCAGATCGAGGCGCTGGAACGTTCGGCGGACATCACCGGCGGCGGACAGATCAATCTGGCGAACCTCACCGACGGCCTGCGCGCCGAGCGCGAACAGGGCATCACCATTGACGTCGCGTACCGCTATTTCGCCACGCCCCGGCGCAAGTTCATCGTCGCCGACACGCCGGGCCATGTGCAGTACACGCGCAACATGGTCACCGGGGCGTCCACGGCCAACCTCTCCGTGGTGCTGGTGGACGCCCGCCAGGGGGTCATCGAGCAGAGCCGCCGACACACCTACATCGCCTCCCTGCTGCGCATCCCGCACCTGGTGATCGCGGTGAACAAAATGGATCTGGTGGATTGGTCCGAGGACCGCTTCCTGGAGATCCGCAACGAGTTCGAGTCCTTTCTGCCGCGCCTCGACATGAAGGACGTGAAGTTCATCCCCATGAGCGCGCTCAACGGCGACAACGTGGTGGAGCCTTCGAAGCAGACCCCCTGGTTTCCCGGACCGACGCTGCTCGGACACCTGGAAACCGTGCACATCGGCAGCGACTGGAACCTCGCGGCATTTCGCATGCCCGTACAATGGGTCAACCGGCCGAACAATCCGCGCGATCCGAAGTGGCACGACTTCCGCGGATTGAGCGGACAGATCACCGGCGGCGTGGTCCGGGTGGGACAGCGCGTGATGGTGCTGCCGGGCGGATGGAAGAGCACGGTGAAGGAGATCTGGACCCTGGACGGCCCGCTCAACGAGGCCTTCTGCCCGCAATCGGTCACCGTGGTGCTGGCCGACGACCTCGACATCAGCCGCGGCGACACGCTGGTAGGCCTGGAGTCGCTCCCCGGACTCAATTCCGAGCTGCATTCGCGCGTGTGCTGGATGCATCCGCGTCCGCTTCAGCGCGGCCGCAAGTACCTGCTCAAGCACGGCACGCAGACCGTTCAGGCCGTGGTCAATGCGCTGGACCACCGGATCCATGTCGCCAGCTACGAGCCGGAACCCGAGCCGTCGGAGTTGGTGATGAACGACATCGGCGAAATCCGCATCAAGACCGCCAAACCGCTGGTGTACGACGGCTATTCCACCAACCGCCTCACCGGCTCTTTCATCCTCATCGAACCGGGCACCAACGCCACCGTGGCGGCGGGCATGCTCCATCCGCCGCTGGAACCCGTCCGCCCCGAGTACAACGACTTCGCGATTTGAGGAGACGGGGACTCGCAAAGCTCGTCCTTCGAAGGAGGCGGCGAGTCCCCGATCAAATCCGCCCCTCAAGGCGCCGCGCAACACGGGTGCCTTGCCGGCTTCTCCGCCTTCATCCACAATGCATGGGGCATTCCTGTGGTCGCGGGAGCGTTCGCTCCCGTATCCCAGATCTGCCGGGTCCCATCCTTACCGGATGCAGCGATGAGTCTGAGTTCCGCACTGTCATTGCCGAGGCCTTGCGGGTGCACGCGATGAAGCCATGAAACGCGCGTCACCGCAGGGCCCCGAAGCAGAACTGGCCGAACTGAAGGCGGCGCTGGACGAACACGCCATCGTCGCCATCACCGACCCGGAAGGGAGGATCACCTACGCCAACGACAAGTTCTGCGCGATCTCCAAGTATCCGCGCCGGGAACTGCTCGGCCAGGACCACCGCCTCATCAACTCCGGCCATCATCCCAAGGAGTTCATACGCGACTTGTGGGCGACCATTGCCAGCGGGCGGGTGTGGCGCGGCGAAATCAAGAACCGGGCGAAGGACGGCTCGTTCTATTGGGTCGCGACGACCATCGTGCCGTTTCTTGATGCGGATCGGAAGCCGCGCAAATACATCGCCATCCGCGCGGACATTACGGAGCGCAAACGAATGGAGGAGGCGCTGCGCGAGAGCGAGCAGCGGACGCGGGCCATCGTCGAAACCGCCGTGGAGGGCATCCTCACCATCGGCGAGCGCGGCCTGGTCGAATCCGTCAATCCGGCGGCGTGCCGGATGTTTGGCTATGCGCCGGAGGAAATCGTCGGCCGCGACTTCCGCCGGCTCATGCGGTCGCCTTCCCGGGAACGTCCCGATGAAACTCCCGCCGACAATCGCCGCGCGGGACAGGCGGGCATCATCGGGATGGGCCGGGAGTTGGAGGGCCGGCGCAAGGACGGCACCGTGTTTCCAATCGAGCTATCGGTGAGCGAAATCCGCCTCGGGGAGCGCCGCCGGTTCACCGGTTTGATCCGGGACATCTCCGAGCGCCGCGAACTGGAACAGGCCGCGGCCTCTGCCGGCGAACAGGAGCGGACGCGCATCGCGCGGGAATTGCATGACGGTCTCGGCCAGCAGATCGGCGGGTTGCTGTTCTTGACGAATGGACTGCGGCGCGATTTGCAGGCGGCCGGCTCGCCGTACGCGGAAACCGTGGGGCAGCTTTGCGCCGAGCTGGCCACGGCGCTCGCGCAAGCCCGCAATCTCGCCCACGACCTCTACGCCGTGCCCGCGTCTCCGGAGGGCTTGGTCGAGGCATTGGAAAGTCTGGCGGAACGGGTCCACTCCGAACGTCGCATCATGTGTGCATTCGCGGGGGACCGCTCGGTCCGCGTCCGGAATCCGTCGGCGGCCAGCCACCTGTATCGCATCGCCCAGGAGGCGATGCACAACGCCCTCAAGCACAGTCAGGCGACCCGCGTTGAGATGGAACTGCGCCATTCGGCGTCGGGTCTGGAATTGCGCGTGCGCGACGACGGCATTGGGTTCAGCGGACCTCGGTCGCCGCGCGGCCTGGGCCTCCGCACGATGGAACAGCGCGCCCGATTGATGGGTGGCCGGTTGAACGTGCAGCCGGCGCCTGGAGGCGGAGTCGAAGTGCTTTGCGCCGTGCCGCGCGCGGTGCTGGAACGAGCCGGTCCCGGCTGAGGTCCGACACGGACCCTGACGAACCCCGCACGATGCCACGCCAGCCCGCAACCCGACGCCCGGCCCACCAGAAGAGGATTCTGCTGGTGGACGACCATCCGCTGATGCGGCGGGGGCAGGCGGACCTGTTGAACCGCGAAGCCGGTCTGGAGGTCTGCGGCGAGGCCGGCACCGCTCGCGAAGCCCTGGAGGCGGTTGCGAGACTCAAGCCGGACCTGGTGCTCCTGGACATGGGCCTGCCGGACAAAGACGGGTTGGAGCTCATCAAGGATATCCAGGCGCTGCACCCCGGATTGCCCGTGTTGGCCATGTCCATGCAGGAGGAATCGCTCTATGCGGCGCGCGTGTTGCGCGCGGGCGGACGCGGCTACGTGATGAAGCAGGAAGGGCCGGAGCGACTCGCAGGAGCGGTCCGCGCCGTGCTGGACGGACAGGTCGCCCTGAGTCCGCGCATGGCCGCGAGGATCTTGGAGTCCATGGTCGGCCCGGCAGGCGAGGCGGGCGGCGGACCGGAGGAAAAGCTCACCGACCGGGAATTGGAAGTGATGCGGCTGTTCGGCGAGGGCTGGAGCACGGACGAAATCGCGTCCCGGCTTCATCTCAGCCCAAAGACCGTGGATGTGCATCGGGGGCACATCAAAGAGAAGCTCGGCTTCAAAACGACGCCCCAGTTCATCCGCTTCGCCATCCGCTGGGTGGCGTCGCAGGGCGGTAAGAAGTCCCGCGCTTAGGCGGCCGCGCCAGGCGTCCGGTCTGCTGCACGGAGCGGCGAACGGGTGCTGCGGGCAGATTGCCTGGGGAGCACACGCGCCCCGCGTGTTGGCCGGGGCGCCCTCGCCCCGGCCGCAGCGCGCAACCGCGAACTGAACGGTGACCCCTCCACACGCGCTGCGCGCGAGGCGCGTGCGCTCCCCTTTCCAACCGAATCGTTACGGCTAAGCATTTTGCTTACTGATCGCGTCGCCGTTGCCCTATGCGTGGAGGGCCTCCTTCCCGATACCGCGAACGTCTTCACCGGGAAAAATGGGGGGCATGTGAATGAACGCGCACCGGCAACGAAGGCCAACCGATTTGACCGGCGGACTGGGCGCGACCCGCATCGGCCTGTGCGGCGTATCCCGGCATGGCAGACCCCGTCGGCGTATGAAGAGCAAAATCTTCGTCGTTGAGGATCATCCCCTGATGCGCCGCAGCCTCGTGGATGCCATCGAGCGCGAGGCGGACCTGACGGTGTGCGGGCAGGCCGAGGATGCCTTGTCGGCGTTGGCGGCGGTGATTTCCACGCGGCCCGACCTGGTGCTGACCGACCTTCAGCTCATGGCCTCCAGCGGACTGGACGTCATCAAGGCCATCCGGGTCCACGATGCCGAGCTGCCGGTGGTGGCGACGACCATGTTTCACGTGCAGCAGGCCGAACGGTTGGCCCGCGCGGCCGGCGCGTCGGCATTCGTGGCCAAGCAGGACGGGCCGGCGCGGTTGATCGAGGTGATGCGCCGCTCGCTGAGAAAAAACGGTTCGCGAGACGGCTCCAGGACGCAGCTCGCGACGTCCGCCTGCGCGCCACTCGAACGATTTCGGGACAACACACCGGTTGTTTCCCGAGGCGGAAACGCCACCAACCGACACAAGAAGAAGGACACTAAATGAAAACGGCACTCGCCACGAAAACCCCATCGGCCCCCGCGGCCTGCATTTGCCTGCGGCTCACACATCCCACAGCGCGGCAGGTCTGCGTCGCCGGCTCGTTCAATGACTGGCAGCCGGACGTCACCCCGATGACCCGGCGCGACGATGGACAATGGGTGAAGGAACTCGCGCTCCCTCCGGGGCGGTACGAATACCGATTCCTGGTGGACGGCGAATGGGCGGACGATCCGGCAGCCACCGAACTGACTCCGAACGTGTTCGGCACGGCGAACGCGGTGCTGGTCGTTGCCCAGCCCAGGCTTGGATCCACGCGGACTTCACGAACCTCCGCGAGATCGCGCTCTCGTCCGAAGGCTCTGATCGAGCAATTTTGCGGAAGGCTGGTTGTGCCCAGGGGTGTTCCCGCCTGAACCAACCCTGGGGGGATTTCCACGCGATGGATGCCATGTTCGACCCCGGGGCAGTCGCGCGCCACGGCGGGGTCCACCGGATGGCCAATCGTCTCGATCGAAGGCCCCGATGTCCGGGCATGGTCCACCCGGGAGGGATGCGGTTTCCTTCGCGACGAGGAAGGCAGCGAAATAGAGGCTTTCTTCGAAACGGCCTCCCCTGTTTGTGAGGCCGTTAAGCCTTACCCCTCTGTAGGAGGGCCTTCATCCGGTGTGCCACGGCGGGATCCATCTGAATCAAGGGCGGCCATGGGCGGCGGAACCCCTCGCCGGGAAGCTTCCGGGTCGCGTCGAAACCCAGCTTGCTCCCGATGGCGATTTCGGACGTGGCATGGTCGAGAACATCCGCAGGGCCCCGGCTGAAGAGAGTGTCGCGCTGCGGATCGGTGTTGGCGCATAGGTGGAAGAGCACTTCGCTGGTGTTGTGGACGTTCACTTCGGCGTCCACCACCACGAGGTACTTCGTGAACATCATCTGCCCCATGCCCCAGAGCCCGTTCATGATTTTGTAGGCCTGCATGGGATAGGTCTTCCGGATGCTCACCACCACCAGATTGTGGAACACGCCTTCCGCCGGCAGGGCGATGTCCACGATCTCCGGGAAGTTCATCTGGAAGATCGGCAGGAACAGCTTCACCGACGCGCCGCCGAGGTAGAAATCCTCCATGGGCGGACGCCCGACGATCGTCGCCGGATACACCGCGTCGCGCCGGTGGGTGATGGCGGTGAGGTGAAAGACCGGATACGGCTCGGGCAGGGTGTAATAGCCTGTGTGATCGCCGAACGGCCCTTCATCGCGCAGCGGCTCCCTGGGATCCATGTAGCCTTCGATCACGAAATCCGCATTGGCCGGCACTTCGAGGTCGTTGGTTTTGCACCGGACCAGGTCCACCGACCGCCGGCGGAGATATCCCGCGAGCAGGAACTCATCGAGCCCGTCCGGCAGCGGCGCTGTCGCGGCAAACGGATACATCGGATCGCCCCCCAGGAAGATCGCCACCGGCATGCGCTGACCGGTCTCGAAGTAACGGCGCCCGTGGCGCGCGGCGACCTTCTGGAGCTGCCAGTGCAGGCCGGTGGTGCGTTCGTCGTAGATCTGGATGCGGTACATCCCCAGGTTGCGCGCGCCAGTGTCCGGATCGCGCGTGACCACGCAGGGCAGCGTGACAAAACGCCCGCCGTCCAGCGGCCAGCATTTGAGGATCGGGAGATTGAGGAGGGTGGGCAGGGGGCCGCCGGACCCCGGCGTAGCGGAAGGCGCTGGAGGCCAGGGCTCGGTGCGCGTCGGCGGGGCATCGAAGGTGTGCACCACCTCCTGGCAGGGGCCGGATCGCACGGAGCGCGGACGCGCATGCCGGAGTTCGAGTCCCTGGGACAGCAACTGCATGGCCTCCCGGAGGGATCCGGGCGGCTTCGCCTTCACCAGCGCGCCCAGTTCTTCCGCGACGGCGTCCACGGAATCCGCACCCAGGCTCAGGGCCATGCGTTTCCATGAGCCCAGCGTGTTGATGGCCACGGGAAACGGCGACACCACGCCGTCCACGGTGGGCTGCTCGATGAGCAACGCCTTGCCACCATCCGGAGACTTCATCTCGAGGTCCGCCAACGCGGTGATCTCCAGCTCGGTCGCCACGGGCGTGCGGATGCGTTTCAGCTCTCCGGCGCGTTCCAGGGCATCCACCCAGTCCCGAAAGCAATCGAATGCCATGGGAGCAGGGTATTGGCCGAGACGGGGGAGTGGCTATAGGGGAGTGGGGGGCGTCCGGGGTCGGGGGTCGGTACTTTGTTGCAGATTCTCGCCCCCCTTGCCGCCCATCCGTGTCAATCCGTGTCTCCACCCTCCTTCCCAGACCCCAGCCTCCGGTCCCCAGGTCTTGAAATTGGGGCGGGCGGGTTCTTACCCTCGCGGCGCATGTTTTCTCACGTTGTCATCTTCTGGACCGATCCTGCCAATCCCACGGCCGCCGATGAGCTGATCGCAGGAGGGCAGAAATACCTGAAGCCGATTCCCGGGGTGCTCCATTTCCACATGGGCAAAATGGTGGGGAGCCATCGTCCGGTGGTGGACCAGACCTATCAGGTCGCGCTGAACCTGATCTTCCCCGACAAAAAGACCCAGGACGACTACCAGGTGCATCCCGAACACGTGAAGTTCGTGGAGGCGTGCAGCAAACTTTGGAAGAAGGTGACCGTGTACGACTTCGCCTGATCGGAGGCAGCGGGACCCACGGGGTGAGGCAATCCTTTGCGGAGCCGGACGCGAGTGGAGTCTCTATGGGATGGTCAGCGGCTGGTGGTCCGTAGTGGAGCGGTTTTCTGAGGTCCATAGGGGAACCGCTCACTTCGTCATTCAGCCTTCGTCGTTCGTCTTCGTTCGTCCTCGTTCGTCCTTTTCGCCTGGGCCTACGGCTCGTTGAAAACTCGCCCTACCGGATTACTTCTTACGCCGGATCTGCGTCACTTTGTACACCTTCCCGGCACGATCGTAGGTGATCCATTCCCCGGTCTGTTCGCCGCGCTCAAAGTATCCGGAGCGAAGGCGGGTGCCGTCTTTGCGATACCACTCCCAGTACCCATGAGGCTTGCCGCCCACCTGCGGCCCTCGCGCCCAGAGGGAGCCGTCCTGGTGATAATGGAGATGCTCCTTGGCTTCCCTGGCCGGGGACTTGGCAGGCACGGGAGGGGGAGACGGGAGAAATCAGGACCTCACACCGGCTTGGCGAAGAGCGGCGCGATGGGGGTGCCGACGCCGTCCCGGGTGATGTAGAAGGGCCGCTTCTCGATTTCGTAGGACAGCTTGGGCGAGATGCCGAGCGCCCGGTAGATCGTGGCGTGGAGATCCTCGATGACCACGCGGTCCTGGAGAGTCTTGCACGGTCGTTCGTCCGCGGTGACCCCGTGCGCATGGCCGCGCTTCATGCCGCCACCGAAAAGCAGCACGCAGCCGGCGTCGGTGAAATGGCGGTGCATCCCGTAATGCGTGAGCGATTCGATCCGCTCCGGCACCGGCACCTGGTCCTTGACCGCCTTGTCCGGCTTGCCCTCCTGCATCATGTCGCGGCTGAACTCACTGGCCAGCACGATGAGGGTGCGGTCCAGCAGCCCGCGTTCCTCCAAATCGAGCACCAGCTGGGCGATCGGCTGGTCAATGGCTCGCTTCATGTTCACCAGCTTCTCGTGGCCGTGCTCGTGGGTGTCCCAATTCAGGAACGGGATGTATTCGGTGGTCACCTCGATGTACCGGGCGCCCACCTCGGCCAGGCGGCGCGCGAGCAGGCATCCCAGGCCAAATCGCTGGATGTTGGCCTTCTCATAGCTGCCTTCCCGGGTGAACTCGCCGCCCAGCCGCCGCGAGAAATCCCAGCCGCCCGGGACGTACTTGGCGACGGTTTCCGGTGACTCCAGGGTCAGGTCAAAGGCCCTGGCCGCCGGCGAACTGAGCAGCCGGTGCGCGTTGTCGAGGGAGCGCAGCAGGGATTCCTTCTGGTAGCCGCTGCCGAGCTGCCCGACCGGCGACGCCGCGACCAGATCGCGATAGAAGCGATCCCGGTTCGCGAACCGCGACGGGCTCATCCCGCCCGGCGGGGTCACCACATCCTTGGCGGCGTCGGGATACGGCACGTTGAACGGTCCGTATTCGCTGCCCAGGAATCCCGCCGTGGTGAAGGCCTTCAGTTCTTCCCCTTCGCCGACGTCGAGGCGCTGGCCGATGTTGATGAAGGCCGGCACCGCGGGGTCCTTGGGGCCGAGGGTGCGGGCGATCACCGCGCCGAGGTGCGGACACGCCACGGTCTGCGGCGGGGCATAGCCGGTGTGCCAGTGGTACTGGTGGCGGGAATGCAGGATGAATCCCAGGTCGCCCGCCGTGTAGCTGCGGATTAGCGTGCCGCGATCCATCACCCGCGCGAGATGCTCGAGTCCCTCGCTGAACCGGATGCCATCCACGGCCGTGGGAATCGAGGGGAAGGTGGACAACACCCGATTCGGATCCATGCCCGTTTCGAAGGGGGTGAACCGCTTCGGATCGAAGGTCTCCGTCGCGGCCATGCCGCCGCCCATCCACAGCACGATCACGGTGTCCGCCGTCGCGGGCAGCGCCGCCGCAGCGCCGGATTCGGCGAGCGCTCGGGAGGGTCCGGCTGCCAGCGCGCCCAGGGTGGCGGCGCTCAGCGACTGCACAAATTCGCGGCGGGTGAAGTCTCGGGTCTTCATGGCGGGAGGTTCCTTCCTTCAATCGGTTCGGACGTCTGGATCCAATCAATACAACAATTGAAACTCCGGCAAGAGGGTCAGGCTCCAGAGGAAATCTTCCACGTTTTCGATTTTGGGCTGGCTGCCGATCAATCCGACCGCCAACTCGAGTTCCCGGGAGGTTGGAGACCGCGACAGGGCCTGGGCGAACACCTGGCGCGCGAGGGCCGGTCCGCTGACGTTCGCCGCCACCAATCGTTCCGCCCCCTGATGGAGGAGCCGCGACAGGGTATCGCCATTGGTCAGTTCGAGGGCCTGGATGGTGGTGGCGGTGGATTGGCGGACGGTGGTGACCTGCTCCCGGTTCGGACGCCCCATCGCGAGCGTCAGCGGGTCGGCGGCGGTCAGGGACGCCCGGACGTGCCCGTACACCGGGCGTCCAGAGACGCTGAGCGCCAGGGCCGATCCCGACTTCCACGGCTCCATCCCGGCGGGTCCGAGCACTTGGGCTGGGCGCCAAGCCTCCGGTCCCGGCGGGCGGGCGGGATCCACGGTCTGTTCGGTGGCCTGCCATGCGGCATCGGAGGCGAGGTCCAGCACCGCCTGTGCGGAGCCGGGTTCCGAGCGGATCCGCAGGTAGGCCAGCAAGCCGGCGGGATTCGGCCCGTCGCCGCCGTTTGCCGCCTCCAGCAGCAGGACATTGGTCCCGGCGGCGAGTTGCGGCCGGAGATCATAGACGGCGGGTTGGCTCCAATCGGAGGCCTCCCCGCCCCGCACGCGCTTTCCGTTGAGAAAAACCCTGGCCCGGTTGTCCGCCTGCAAATGCAACGTCGCCTCCGCCGGGGCTCCGGAGAGCACCCATTCGCGCCGGAACCAGTTGGTCCCCGGAGGTACGCCCGAGGCACCGTGGGGATCTGACCAGATCCAATGGGCGTCCACCGGCAGCGGCGCCTCGGAACCGCGCTCCACCAGCAACGCATCCAGACCGCCTTCCGGACGCTCCTGCCAGATGCCCGTGAGGGTCCCCAGGGCGTCGCGGAACTGCTCCGCCGTCAGACGCCGGATGGCCGGTCCGTGGAACACGTAGTTTTCCTCGGGCTTTTCCGGCACGCTGACCGCCGGCATCTGATAGGCTTGGGAGGTCAGGATCAATTCGAGCGTGCGCTTGAGATCCCATTGGTGGGCCACGAGATCCTCCGCGAGGAAATCCAGCAGGTCCGGGTTCCATGCCGGGTTCTGCATCACGTCGAGCGGCTCGACCAGGCCGCGTCCGAGCAGCCGGGCCCAGAGCCGGTTCACCACGGTGCGGGAGAGGCGGCCGTTCTTGGGCTGGGTGATGATGCCGGCCAGTTGCTCCAGGCGCTGGGCGCGGGGGGCGGAGGCCTCCACCGAGCCCAGTTCGGGAAAGAGGAACTTGAGCGGCGCCACCTTGCCGATGGGTTTGTCGCACTGGACCATTTCCAGCCGCTCCTCCGAATAGATGCCTGCCAGGCCGTAGGCATCGGCCAGTTGCCAATCATCAATGAAGGAGTCGTGGCAGGACGCGCACTTGAGGTTCACCCCCATGAACACCTGACCGATATTCTGCGCCGCCTGCATGGCCGGGGTCATCGAGGCATTGACCGTGCCGCGCCAGACGATGCCCTTGCTGAACCCCTCGCTGGCTGCGGTCGGGTTCACCAACTCGCGCACAAACTGGTCGTAGGGCTTGTTGTCGCGAAGGGCGGCGTAGAGCCAGGGACTGATCTGCTGGCGTCCGCCGTCAATATAGCCGGTGCCGCGATAGTCGTTTCGCAGGAGGTCGTTCCAAAACGTCAGCCAGTGCTGCGCGTAGCGCTGGCGGTCGTCCAGAAGGCGGTGGACCAGGCGCGACCGCTTGTCGGGGGCGGGATCGGACAGGAAGGCCTCGAGATCCTCCGGTGTGGGCAGCAGCCCAACCGTGTCGAGGAACACCCGCCGCGCAAACAGCCGGTCGTCCACCAACGGCGGCGGGATACTGATGCCGTGCTGCTCCAGGTAGCGGTGGATCAGGCGGTCCACCGGGTGGTCGGCGCCGGACGCCGGCAGTTCGGGCTGGCGCGGTTGCAGGTTGCGATCCGGCGGACGCCCAAAGGTCACCTCCGCCGGCCAGGGCGCGCCCTGATCCACCCAGGCGCGGAGCAGTCCGACCTGCTCGGGAGTCAGCCGGGTGCCCTTTTGGGGCATCACGTCGTCGGGATCCGTTCCGGCCACCAAATGAATGAATCGGCTCTGCGCGCTTTTGCCGGGTACCACCGCGACGCCGGAACTGCCCGGGCTCAACAACGTTTCCCGCGTGTCGAGGCGCCAATCCCCCTTCGCCTTGCCGCGTCCATGGCATTTGACGCAACTCGCCTCCAGCAGCGGCTGGATCTCCTTGGCGAAATCCACCGCCCGGTTCGCCGGAGGGGGCAACTGGGCAATGGCCTCCTCCGAAGGCTCCGCTCCGACGGCGGCCACCCGGCACGCCAGCAACAGCGCCACCAATCCCATCTTCCTGCAAGACGCCATGGCCATGCCGGAATCCTACGGCCCGGCCATTATCCCCGCGAGGGAAAAGGCGTGTCGCCATCCCTTCCCTCTTCTTCGCAGGCTTGTTCTCAGGGGTCCCCTCACTTTCCATCGGAGCGGCGGATCATGACCAAGCTATTGCTGCCATCCCTCCTTTTGCTCCTCGTTGCCGCCTGGAACGGTGATTCCGGCCGCGCGGCGAGCGCGACGTTCGAGGACCGGGACGTCTCTCCCGACGACACGGTCCGCGCATTTCGCGTGGAGGAAGGGCTGCCCGACAGTGCCGTCACGGCCATTGCCCAGACGTCCGATGGCTATGTGTGGCTGGGAACCCGGAATGGTCTGGTGCGGCTGGACGGTCTGCGGGTGCAGGGATTCTCCAATGGGAATTCTCCGGCACTGGGCAGCTCCTGGATCACAGCCCTCGCGCCCGGCCCGGACGGAAGGCTTTGGATCGGCCTGGCGGATGGAAGCCTGGCGCGGTTCAAGGACGGAGGAATCGAGCCGATTTTCGGAACGCCCCCGGCCGAGATGGGGCGCATCCATTGTTTGGTGGCGACTCCAGGGGATGGAGTGCTGCTGGGAACCGATCAGGGTCTGCTGTCGTGGTCGGCAAATCAGGGACTTACTATACCTTCTGCGGGACGCGACACCGGCGCGGTGTGGGATTTGGCAGCCGGCCCGGGAGGCGTCGTGTGGGCCGGATGCGCGCGGGGACTTTGGAAGTACCAGAACGGGGCCCTGACGGTGGCCGAACCCCGGGGCGCCGCCATTCATTCGGTGGCGCTGGCGTCCGATGACGTGATCTGGCTCGCGGGCAATGAGGTGGGCCTGCTGGAAAAAAAGGGCTCGGACGGAACGCCCCGTCGGGTGTGGTCCGTCAGCCAGGTCCGCGCCTTTCAGCTCCGCCGCTCGGGAGAACTCTGGCTCGTCACGGAGAAGGGACGGTTGGAGCGGATTCTGTCCGATGGCCGAAGCGCTGGAGTTTTGGAGACGGGCGCGGAACAGATTCACGCCATCTTCGAGGATCGCGAAGGCAACCTGTGGATCGGCACCGAAGGCCAGGGAGCCCTGCTCATTCGCGCCAAGTCCATCAAACACATCCGACTGCGGGACGGGGCCTTCATCGGCACGCAATCCTGCACCGAGTCCGCGGATGGCACGCTCTGGTGCACCGGACGGAACGGCCAGGTTTATACCGTGGCCGATGGCGTCGCCGGCGTTTATTCCCTGCCAGACCGCCCGGACCTTTTTGTCGAAGCGATGATGGCGTCGCGCCAAGGGGGTTACTGGATCGCCACGCGCTTTGACGGACTGTTCTTCTGGCCCGGCGTCGGCCAGACCATGCAACCCCGCGGGCCGGGGATCAACGGCAGCGCGCTGTTCGAGGATCGCCAGGGACGCGTCTGGACGGCGTCCGCCCGCGATGGCGTCCGGTTCTGGGATCGGAACGGGTGGCGGCAAATCTCCGATTCCGCCGGCGCGAATTTTCGGGAGGCCTCCTGTTTTGCGAATCAGAAAGACGGGGGCGTGTGGATCGGTCTGCGCCGCGGGGGGTTGGCATTGTGGAAGGAGGGGGTCACGCGACGGATTCCCCTGGCGGCGGACATCCGCGTCAACTGCCTGTTTGCCGATCCCGAGGGGAACCTCTGGGTGGGGTCCTCCGATGGATTGATGCTCGGGCGCGGCCAGGAACTGGCGTGGGTGGACCCGGCGTTGGGCTTCCCCAGGGGCGATCTCCAGCAGATCCAGGAGGATCTGAGGGGCCACCTTTGGGTTGCCGCCACCAGCGGGATCTTCCGCGCGCGACGGACGCAGGTGCTGGAGTGTATGGAGAAGCGGGCGTCGGCAATTCAGATCACTTCGTTTGGCAGGGAAGACGGCCTGCCGAGCGCGCGCGCGTCGGGCGGCATCCAACCCGCGTCCTGGAAAACCGGCGACGGAAGGATCTGCTTCACCAGTCTGGAAGGGTTGATCGTGGTGGACCCGCTGAAGACCGCTGCGCTGGACTTGCCGGTGCCGGCGGTGATCGAGGAAATCCAGGTGGATCGCCGGAGGGTGTCGCCGGCGGGAGGTGAGGAAATCCTCCGCATTCCGGCGGGATATCAGCATATGAGCATCCGCTATTCGGGCCCCACGTTTCTGGCGCCGGAACGGACACCATTCCGGTTTCGACTGGAAGGCCTCGAGTCGGAATGGGTTCCGGGGAACGAGTACCGGGTGGCCACTTACGGCCGCATTCCGGCGGGCGACTACCGGTTTGAAGTCATGGCCCAAAGCCGGGAGGGCATCTGGCCGGCCAGCGGCACAGGCCTGTGGCTGAGGGTGGCGCCAGGCTATTGGGAGACGGCTTGGTTCAAGGCGTTGTGGATCGGTGGAATGGCCGCGTTGGGATTGATGTTCTGGGGGCAGCATCGGGCGCGACGGCGGGCATTGAACGCACTGCGCCAGCAACTGACCCGGGATCTTCACGATGACCTGGGCAGCAATCTGGGCAGCATTGCCCTGCTGAGCGAGGCGCTCGGAAAATCCTCGAACCGGCCCAATCACCAGGCGCTGCTGCAGGAGATCCATCGCATCGCCCGGCAGACTCTCGATTCGATGCGGGACACCCTGTGGTTTGTGGATCCGGAGAAGGACTCCGGAGCGGATCTGGCGGAACATCTTCGCCAGATTGCCGCCAGCACGCTGGTGGCGATACCGCACGAGTATCATTCGTCCGGCAATACGACGCGGCAGACGATATCACTCAAGGCGAAGCGGGATGTGATCTTAATCTATAAGGAGGCGCTGCATAACGTGATCCGCCATTCGCAGGCCAAACACGTAAAGATTCATGTTCAGTTTGAAGAGAAGACGTTTTTGTTTGAGATCATGGACGATGGGGTGGGATTCGACACCCGGACGTCGCATCCGGGCCACGGCCTGAACAGCATGAAGCATCGCGCGGCGCACCTTGGGGGGACCGTGGCCATCCGCTCCACCCCGGGCCAGGGAACCCGGGTGGAGTTTCAGGCCAAACTAATTGACGGGCCAAACGGCCGCGTGCGTTGATTCGCGTCGTGGACGACCGACCGCATCCGACCCCGCACCAGAAGTCGGTATGGATCATTGAGGACAATGATGCGTATCGGCGCACCACGGCTCTCTTGTTAAATGAGACCCCCGACCTGGCCTGCGAGCGGACGTTTCCCGCATGTGAGGAAGCGCTGGCCTGTCTAACCGGAAATGCGGGGCCGGACGTCGTCCTGGTGGACGTGGCGCTCCCGGGGATGTCCGGCATCGAGGGGATCCAGCGGATCAAGGCGATCCGGCGCGAGACCCTGGCGGTGGTGCTCACGGTGTTTGGCGACGACGACAAGATCTTCCGCGCGATCTGTGCGGGGGCGTCGGGATACCTGCTCAAAACGGCGCGCATCGAGGAGATCACGAATTCCATCCGTCAGGTGCTCGAGGGGGGCGCCGCCATGAGCGCGCCGGTGGCCCGCCGGGTACTCGATATTTTCAGCCGATACGCCCCGCGGGAAAATACCTACGCGCTCACGGAAAAGGAGAAGAGGGTGCTCGAGCTGCTGGCCGGCGATCTGGGCAAGAAACAGATCGCCGCGGAATTGGGGTTGAGTTTTCACACGGTGGACGCGCATTTGCGCCACATTTATAAAAAACTGCATGTCCACAGCAGCGCCGGCGCCGTCGCCAAGGCGCTCAAGGAGCGGTTGCTCTGACCCGTCTTCAACAGTGGATTTTCGTATCCATCTTTTTTCAACAGGTTACGAAAGAGCCATTCGGCCTTGGCACTACATTTTCACAAATCGTCCGGTGGTGCTTCCCGCATCGGCGGGGGTAGCGCCACACCCGCCGTTCTGACCGCCTGACGGGCGTGCCCCGTGAGTTCGCTGCGCATGAGGAACTTCTTTCCCTGGAAGGCCAAGGTCACTTCACGGAACGGATCGCGGCGCCGATCAAAGAGCTGCTCCTCCATCTGGTCCTTGGTGGTCCTGGGGATGCCCTCCAGTTCGCTCAACTCCTCCTGATTCTCCCCCAGCCAGGCCATCGCCCAGTACAGATACTGAAGCTCCAGGGACTGAGTGCCGGGGATCCGGTAGGAATCCCGCCAACTTTCCGCCGCCAGGTCACTTCCCGGACTGAATAGTCAATGGAGGACGGTCAAGTAAATCGCTCGTTCCACCTCAAATCCGTCCCCGTGGCCTGGGCGTCCGGCACCGCCAGGGTGTCGGTGTGAAGGGCGGTCTGAAAGTGCAGCGTCCTTGGCGTGATGCTCGGTAGAAACCTTGCGATGGAAGGTGAGAGGTGCCCTCAGAGAGGGTCCCACTCCCTGCTTCCCGGACCTCTGGCCGTCCCGCTATGGTGGATGCATGATCCGCTTCGGATCGCTGGAGCTGAAGTCCAACTTGTTTCTCTCGCCGCTCGCGGGCTACACCAACCTGCCGTTTCGCCGGGTGGTGCGCGAGATCGGCGGCGTGGACCTGTGCACGACCGACCTGGTCAACGCCCGCTCGCTCCTCGAACGCAACCGCAAGGCGCTCAAGCTCATCGAGTCCGACGCACAGGACCGGCCCCTGGCGGTCCAGTTGTTCGGCTCGGTGCCCGAGGAGATGCGGGATGCCGCCCTGTACGTGGAGTCGCTGGGCGTCCGCGCAGTGGACATCAACATGGGATGTCCCGTCCGCAAGGTTTGCCGGGTGGGCGGCGGATCGGCGATGATGACCGAACTCGACCGCACGGCGGCGCTGGTCCGGACCATGGTGGACGCGCTGAAAATTCCCGTGACCGCCAAGATGCGCCTAGGCTGGGACGACGAGAACCTGACCGCGCCCGACCTGGTGCGCGCGCTGGAGGATGCGGGGGTGGCCGCGGTGTTCATTCACGGGCGCACCCGCGAACAGGGATTCAGCGGCGGGGTCCGTCTGGACGGCATCCGCCAGGTGGTCGAGGCGGCGCGGCGGATTCCGGTGATCGGCAATGGCGACGTCACCACTCCCGAGGCCGCCCGGGCCATGCGGGAGGCCACCGGATGCGCCGGGGTGAGCATCGGACGCGGGGCGTTCTACGATCCGTGGATCTTTCTCCGCACCCGCCACTATCTCGACACCGGCGAACTGCTGCCGGAACCGTCGTTCGAAGAGCGGGTGCGGATCCTGTCCCGGCACCTGGACCTCATGGTGGAGGTCTTCGGCGAAGAACACGGCTGCGTGATGTTCCGCAAGGTGGCGCCGTGGTATGCGCGGCGGTTCGGCCCCGCCTCGGCCTTCAACAAGCGGGTGGTTCACCTGCGCCACCGCGCCGAATTGGAGGAGATCCTGGCCGACTACCGGCGTTGGCGCGCGCCGTTTTGCGACGACCTGGGAAATCTGCTGCCACGGTACCGTCCGGGCCCGATGATCGCCAGCTTCCTTCAGGATCCCGACCCAGACATCCCGGCCAGCGTGCGGCGCGAGGCCATTCCGGTGCCGAGGGGCCCGGTGGAGGTCTGGTAAGGCGAAACGCGACGACGGGAAGGACCTCATGCTGCGGTCCCTGATCAAATCCGGGCCTCGCAGGGCGGAATACGGACGGCGGGATCGGAGGCGGCTTGGCGGGGAGAGGACCCGCAGAGCCCCTCGGAATTTTCAAACAGGCGCTTAACACTTCCAGCCCGGAATCCCTATCCTTCCGCCGTGATCGTAATTGTCATGGGGGTCTCCGGCGTGGGCAAGACCACCATCGGACGGCGCCTGGCCGAACGGCTCGGCTGGGAGTTCCGCGACGGAGACGATTTTCATCCCGCCTCCAATGTGGCGAAGATGCGTTCGGGGACGCCGCTCAACGACGACGACCGGCGTCCCTGGCTCCTGGCCATCCAGGAGTACATGCGCCGAGAGCAGGCGGCCGGTCGCTCGGCCGTGATCGCCTGCTCTGCCCTCAAGGAATCGCACCGCCTCCTCCTGCTGTCGGGCGAACCCTGGGTTCGCTTCGTGTTTCTTTGCGGGAGCCGCGAACTGATCGCCCAACGGATTGGCGCCCGGCAGGGGCACTTCATGCCGGCGGGGCTGCTGGACACCCAGTTCGCTGCCCTCGAACCGCCGGCCGACGCCCTGCACGCCGACGTCGGCGGGTCTCCGGAGGACATCGTTTCGTCCCTCCTGAGCCGATTGCCGGCGTCCTCCCCTCAACCCGCTGGGACGTCCCCGGCAACGCCCGCCAGGACAACACGGGATCGGTGACGGTTCGGCCGGAACGCGCCGCCTCACGCTTCCCGTTTTCCAGATGACCGTGGAATTGATCACCATCGGCAGCGAGCTGCTGCTGGGACACGTCCCGAACTCCCATCAGCAGTGGCTCGGACGTCGCCTGGCCGATCTCGGCCATCCGGTCCTCCGGCAGGTGACCGTCCCCGACCGCGCCGAAGACATCGAAGGCGCCGTCCGCGAAGCTTTGGAGCGCTCGGAATGCGTCCTCACCACCGGAGGGCTTGGCCCGACGGGCGACGACATCACCCGGGATCGGATTGCCGGCCTTCTCGGACGGAAATTGGTTCACGACCCGGTGGTCGAGTCGCGGATCCGCGACTTCTTTGAATCGCGCGGACGCCCCGTCCCGCGTGGCACGCGGGTCGAGAGCTTCGTTCCCGAGGGCGCGCGCGTGCTGGCCAACCGCCACGGCACGGCTTCCGGCCTGGCGCTGGAGATCCGGCCCAATCCGTTTCGGATGGATGGGCGGCGGGCCTGGCTCGTAATGCTTCCCGGACCGCCCCGCGAATTGCATCCGATGTTCGACGAGGAGGTGGTTCCTTTGTTGCGGGAGATCAGCCCGGCCGCCGACGGATTTCAGACGCGCACCTTCAAGACCACCGGCCTCGGGGAATCCCTCATGGAGGAACGCCTTCTTGGGCCGTTGGGGCCGTTGATGGCCTCCGGCCTCGAGGTCGGCTACTGCGCCCGCGTTGGGGAGGTGGACATCCGGCTGACAGAGCGCGGCCCTGACAGTGTTCGCCGGTTGGATGCGGCCTCGGCCATTCTGGAGGAAGCGGTGGGGGAGTATGTTTTTGGCACCGGTGACGACACCTTGGAAACGGTGATTGTCCGCGAACTCACGGCGCGGAGACGCACCCTGGCCCTGGCGGAATCCTGCACCGGTGGCCATGTCGCCAACCGCATCACCAACATCCCGGGCGCCTCGGCCGTTCTCCGCGCGGGCTATGTCACCTACTCCAACGAATCCAAGACCGCCGCGCTGGGAGTGCCGGCAGACTGGATCGTCCTCCACGGTGCCGTCAGCGAAACGGTGGCGCGCGCCATGGCCGAAGGCGCCTGCCGGGCGGCGGACGCCGATTATGGACTGAGCCTCACGGGTGTGGCGGGACCCGGTGGCGGTACGGACGCCAAGCCCGTGGGCACCGTCTTCATCGGGCTCGCCGGCGCCGAGGGCACCGAGGTCTTCCGGCGTTTCAACCGCTTCGACCGCGAAACCTTCAAATTCACCAGCGCCCAGCAGGCCCTTGACCTCCTGCGCCGGCGTCTGCTGGGACTCCCGCCCCTCCCCGACCGATAGGACGTTCTCCGGACATTCCGTCGCCCGGGGGGATCCAACACCGGCTCGATCGGCAAAAGCAGTTCGTGGTGATCTACCGGGCTCACTTTCACCCGGATGGTCCTGGAGTCGGAGAGACGCCAACGTACCCGCTCCCACCGGGAGAACCCCCCGTCTCCGCAGAATTTTGCCGTCACAACCGTTGCGTCCCGGCCCGGATCTCGGTATTTTTACCCGACATTGTCATAATTCCAACTCTACCGCATTACTACCATGGCACTCCGACTGGGCGACATCGCGCCCGATTTTACCGCTGAAACGACCGACGGCACCATCCAGTTCCACGAATGGCTGGGGAACGGGTGGGGAATTCTGTTCTCTCATCCCGCGGACTATACGCCGGTATGCACCACCGAGCTCGGGACCACCGCGAAACTTCAGGCGGAGTTTGCCCGCCGAAACGTCAAGGTACTCGCGGTGAGCGTGGATCCCATTGAGCATCACCGGGGCTGGATCGTGGACATCAACGAGACCCAGGGCACCACGGTCAATTTTCCGATCATTGCCGATCCGTCGCGCACGGTGGCGACGCTGTACGACATGATCCACCCGAATGCCGATGACAAGGCCACGGTCCGCTCGGTGTTCGTCATCGGACCCGACAAGAAGATCAAGTTGACGCTCACCTACCCCGCCTCCACCGGCCGCAATTTCCTCGAACTGCTCCGGGTCCTGGATTCCCTCCAGCTCACCTCGAAGTATCGGGTGGCCACTCCCGCCGACTGGAAGGCGGGTGAGGACTGCATCATCACGCCCGCCGTCAAGGATGCAGAAGCCGAGACCCTGTTTCCCAAGGGCATTCGCCGGGTGAAGCCGTACCTGCGCTACACGCCGCAGCCGGATCGCTGACCCCCCCTCTGCCGATCGCCAGTGTCGCCAAGCCTCCCGACAAGAGCGGGAGGCTTGCTCATTTTTTGGCGACTCGTCCTTGTCGGCCCCATCTCCTTGTGGTGTCCTCTTCGCGCTCCCAGAATCAATGGTCGCGTTGGTTATGCATTCTTGAGTCGTGATCGCCATGTATATCCTCGGAATCGTCGTGCTGTTCACCTTGCTTGCCTTGGTGGTCGGGACGGCTGTTGCCAGCGAACTGTAGCCCGCACGCGCACAGTTTACCGGAGCGAATCCGCAAGGAGGCAGCGGATTGGGAGGTGCGCCCTCGTGTCGCCGTGGTAGCCTGTGGGCGGGTGTGTTCGATCATTTTGGGGCCGCCAAGGGCGGGTTCCCAGCATCACTCCGACTCTTTGCGGTCCACGCCGTCGCCGTACGAGTAATTTTCTTTGATCCCGGTCTTGATGACCGGTTCGGCGCGTGCTCATTTAGTGCATCCCCTATTTGGCGCCGGCAACGGTGCCTGAAGCGCATTGGAGCATGAGCATTATCTTTTTAGCCGGATTTGCGGTGATGTTCGTTGTGCTGGCCTTGATGGTCGGCACGGCGGTCGCCAGCGAACTTTGAAGCGACCAGAACGGGTATCGTCGAGCATCGGATGGCGGTTGGGCGATGCTGGGGCCTTGGACGCGCCCTGATTGTGCCCCGGACCGGCTGGGGTCGCTGCGTCGAGGCCGGGAAGAATCCGGAGATTTCCCGGGTCGCCATGGATGGAAGATGGCACTAGCCTTCCGCCGTGGATTGGCTGTGGAAAGGGTCCGGACTCGAGGCGGTGGTGGACCGCATCGAGGCGGGGGAACGGTTGTCCGAAGCAGACGGGCTTCGCCTGCTGCAGTGCCGGGACATTAATGCCCTGGGGGTGCTGGCGGACACCGCCAACCAGCGCCGCAACGGCCTTCGGGCGACCTACATCCTCAACCGCTACATCAACTACTCCAACTACTGCATCCTCAGTTGCCAGTTCTGTGCATTCAGCCGCAAAAAGCGAGACGCGGACGGCTTCGAGCTGACGGTGGAGGAAATGGTCCACAAGGCGCGGGAAGCCCTCGCTCTGGGGATCACTGAGCTGCACATCGTGGGGGGCCTGCATCCATCGCTGCCGTTCTCCTACTACACGGAATTCCTGAAAACCCTGCAGGCGCTCGACCCGCGCCTCCAACTGAAGTGCTTTACGGCCATCGAGATCCTGCACCTGGCCTGGCGGGCCCGGAAATCGGTCCGCGACACCCTGGAAGAGCTGAAGGCGGCCGGGCTGGCTTCACTCACCGGGGGGGGAGCGGAAATTTTCCGGAAGGAAGTCCGGGAGCAAATCGCCCGGGGCAAGGAATCCGCCGAGGAATACCTGGAGGTGCATCGCACATGGCATCAATTGGGCGGTCGCAGCACCTGCACCATGCTCTACGGACACGTGGAATCCCTGGCCGATCGGATCCATCATCTCGGACTGCTGCGCCGGCTGCAGGAGGAAACGGGTGGGTTCACCGGATTCGTGCCGCTGCCCTACCAGCCCGAAAACAACACGATCCCGGTCCGGCACGCGCCCAGCGGATTCGACCAGTTGCGGACCGTCGCCGTGTCCCGGCTGTTTCTCGACAACTTCGACCACATCACGGCGTACTGGGTGGGCATGGGCTTGCGGATGGCGCAGATTGCGCTGAGCTATGGCGCCGATGACCTCCATGGCACCATTCTGGAGGAACACATCTTTCACATGGCCGGCGCCCGGGTGCCCCAGCTCCAGACGGAGCGGGACCTGGTAAAGGCCATCCGCGAAGCCGGACGCGACCCCGTGCAGCGCAACACCTTCTACGAACCGCATATGCCATCCATGGATGCCGCCCTGGTCGCCGCCTTGACCGCCCTGGAGCAGGCCGCGCGGGCGCGCGCGGCCGGCGACCTCTCTGCGGATGTGCGTCCGCCCTTGGCGGAACTGGACCGCCTCACCAACGCGTTGCCCGCCGACGCCGACCCGGAGCTGGCGCACTACCTGCGGCGGCGCAGCTACGAAAAGGCCCGTCTGTTCCTGGAAGGGCGCGTCGGCGGGATTGAGAAGGGTGGGTGCCTCCGGAACACCAGCCAGGCTCCGGCAATCGCTTCGTGACTCCGGCGCCTTCCCCGCAGGATACCATCGCCGCTCTCGCCACGCCGCTCGGCGAAGGCGGGCTGGCCGTGATCCGGATCTCGGGGCCACGGGCTCTGGAGGTCGGCGATGCCCTGTTCGTTCCCGCAGGAGCGCGATCCTGCCGTCCGTCCGAAGCCGCGAGCCATACGGTGCATTACGGTCATGTGGTCCGGGACGGGAAGCGGTTGGACGAGGTGCTCCTGACTGTGCTTCGAGCGCCGCGGACCTACACCCGCGAGCCGACCGTGGAGATCTCCTGTCACGGCGGCCTGGTCATCGCCCGGCTCGTGCTGGAGGCGGCCCTGGCGTCCGGAGCGCGGCTGGCCGAGCCGGGAGAGTTCACCCAGCGGGCCTTCCTCAACGGACGGCTCGATCTGGCCCAGGCGGAGGCGGTGGCGGACTTGATTCATGCCCGCACCGATCTGGCGGCGGCGGCCGCGCAGGCACAGATCGGCGGAGCGCTCTCGCGGCGCATGGCCGCCGTGCGCGACGACCTGATGAACGCCCTGGCGCATCTGGAGGCCCACCTGGATTTTCCGGAAGAGGACATCGCCCCCGACACCGGCGCCCGGATGGCCGCGAGGCTGCAAGGCACCGCCGAGGCCCTGGATGCCCTCCGGCAAACCGTGCACGACGGCCAGGTGCTTCGCCGCGGCCTGCGGGCAGCCATCGTAGGCCGGCCCAACGCCGGAAAGTCGTCCCTGCTGAACCGCCTCCTGGGACACGACCGTGCGATCGTGTCCCCCGAGGCCGGCACGACACGCGACACCGTGGAGGAAACCGCCAGCATTCGCGGCATCCCGGTGGTGTTCATTGACACTGCGGGGATGCGGGAGACATCCGAAGCGGTGGAACAGGAGGGCGTGCGCCGGAGCCGGGCCGCCGCCGCCGCCGCCGAGCTGGTCCTGCATGTCGTGGACGGTTCGGCACCGCTGGATCGCGGCGACGCCGAACAGTTGGCCTCGTGGAAGGAACGTCCGGTGCTGGTGGTTCTCAACAAGCGGGACCTGCCCCGGCGCTGCGAACTCCCAGAAGGCTTCGAAGCGATCTCCCTGAGCTGCGCCACAGGCGCCGGCCTGGAGGCGTTGCAGCAGGCGATCGAGGCCAGGGTCTGGTCTGGCCGGATCTCCGGCGACGCCGCGCCGGTGACAGTCAATGCGCGACAGGCAGAGGCCCTGCGGCGTTCAACGGAGGCCCTGCAGCGGGCCCTGGCCGCCCTGCGCTCGGAAGAGCCCCCGGAGTTCGCCGCCCTGGAGTTGCGTCTCGCCGTGGGAGCCGCCGGAGAGGTGGTGGGAGCCACCTCCACCGAGGACCTTCTCGACGCCATCTTCCGGCAATTCTGCCTCGGCAAATAATTCCCTTCCGCGCCGGCACGGACGCGACTTGTATCTCCCGCCCATGGATCCGCTGCTGAAACTCCTGGCGTCCGACGCCTCGCTGTCCACATCGCAACTGGCCGCGCTGCTCGGCGTGACCGAGGCCGACGTCCGCGCCCGCATCCGGCAGGCCGAACAGGATCATCTCGTGCTCGGTTATCGCGCTGTGCTCAACGAGGAGAAGCTGGGGCGCGACCTCGTGCGCGCCATCATCGAGGTGCGCATCACCCCGGAGCGGGGCGGCGGCTTCGACAAGCTGGCCGAACGGATCGCCAAGTATGCGGAGGTGCGCTCCTGCCATCTGATGTCCGGGGGCTACGATCTCCTCGTGGAAGTCGAGGGCAGCAACCTCCGCGAGGTGGCCACCTTCGTCTCGGAGAAGCTCTCCACCATTCAAGGAGTGCTCTCCACCGCCACCCATTTCGTCCTGCGGGCCTACAAGGAGCAGGGAGTGCTCATGTCGGGAGCGATGCCCGACGAGCGGCTCGCCGTGACGCCCTGAAGCCGGAGGCACGTGCCGCCCTGGAGGGACGAGGTGTCCGAGTCCCTGGATTCGCCGACTCCCTGAATTTTTCCGCAGCGCGACGGCATCTCCCCTCGGAGATCGTGGGACTTTCCGATGCCGATACCGGTGCTGGTTGCCGCGGCCGTTCGCTCAAGACACCTCCAAGTCCCAGACGCCGATCCCGCCATTCCAGTCGCACGAGAAGGCGCGCCGTGGATCCTGGCTGAATGCCGCGCCATAGATGTCGTCGGCATGTCCCTCCGGCTGCCGCAAACGTCGTCTCGAGTCGAAGTCCGTCAGCGCCGGGGTTTCGTTGAACGCGCGACCGCCATCAAAAGCGAACACGCATATGTAGATCTCCGCCGTCTTGATGGCGAGCTGCGGAGTGACCCTGGGGAGGCCTCCGATTTTGCAATTGGCCTGCTTCTCAAGCCGCGCCCCCGCCGCCGGACGCGCATCGCACGTCCGAACCCTCGGAAACGCAGAACGGATTCGCATCGGTCAGCCGCAGTGAGCAAAACCAAGATTGCTCCACGGGTGAGGCCGGCGGATTCATTGCCCCGATCGCCCTGCCAGGCGGTAGAATCGGTGCCTGCCATCAGGCTGAATGCGCACATGACTACGCCCTTCAATCACTTCAACTGGCGAAGGTTCCGCGTGCCATCCTATGAGATCGAGTTGCTCCGTGGTTTCGAGCGTGACGCCGCCTTCGGGCGCCTCCCATGTCAGCTCGACGCCGCCCTCGGTGAGCGACAAAAGGATTCGCAGAGCGGATGCGGAAATCTGGTCGGCACCCAAACGGTAGTTCTCCGCAACCCGCTCCAGCGATAATGGACCCTCATATATGCGGAACTCCCTGATGGCGCCGTTAAAGTCGGCATCCCACGAATACTGGCTTCGTCCCAGCCAATTGTTGCTGGTCTCACCGAGGCTCGCCAGAGTATGAGTCATATTCCGGGTCTCACCCACGAGCAGCCCATTGAGAAACAGGCGCCCCTTCAAGGAAACCGCATCATAGGTCCAAACAATGTGATGCATTTCTCCCGCCGAGAGGATCGCCGCATTCACTGTCTGCTCACCTCCGATTCCGTCTGGAAAGATGCTGACCTCCAGGCTGGCGCCATTGTTTGGAGTCAGGAACACTGACTGCGTCGCGGAACCCCGGGAATCCTCACCTGCCGTGCTATTGCCGAAGTCGATAATTCGCTGCCACAAGCCACCTCCCTCCCACCGGGTCCAGACCTCAAAGGTGGCGTTTGTCAAAGACTTCACCAAACCATTCGGAAGGTCCACATAAGCATCGATTCCATCAAGAAGAAGCTCTCCTCCCTCAATTCGGGCATTTCCCTTCAGGACACCGTGAGCTTCGCCTATCAAGTCGTTTGCATTTTCATCAAATGAATACCGATGAACCAGCTTGCTCTCCGGATGGGGCAGAACATAAACGGTTAGGTTGGCACTGAGCCCCAGGTAACCGAGAGTCACCACTGCGCTGCCGGAAACTGTTCCGATGGAAGCCAGTTCTCCCTGGATGCCGACGCTCAAAAGGCCGGGATCGCTGACACTCGCTTCCAAAGCAGGATCCCTAGTGATATCAATTCGTTCCGCGCGCTCGAAGGTTGCGAGTACGCGCAACTGCTGGGAGTCTTGCAAGCGCATCGATTCCCGGAACTCCACCGCCAGAGATTTTAGCGCCCCGCGACCCGCTGGATCAGGACCCAAGGCGTGGTTGCGGGCCACATCCTCACCCGAGAGCACTCCGTCGTAGATCCGAAACTCGGCAATGGAGCCGCTATAGTCTGAATCCCATGAATACTGACTGCGGCCCAACCAATTGTTCAAGGTGGAACCGAGGCCCGCCAGTGTGTGGGTCATGCTGGCGTTTGTTCCCATCCGGTTGCCGTCCAAATACAAATTGGCCGTCTCCGCAACGGAATCGTAGGCCCAAACAATGTGATGAAGAGATCCCTTCGCCAGGGCGCCGCTCGTCACCACCTGCTCATTTTCGATTCCGTTGGGAAAAATGCTTACCCGAAGTCCAGCCCCGTTGTCCGGGGTCAGGAATATGGACTGGGTGGCCGAGCCCCGCTCATCCTCGCCGGCGGAACTATTTCCAAAATCCCAGATCCGCTGCCAAATCGGCCCGCCGTTCCAGGTCGTCCACACCTCCAAAGTGGCGTTCGTCAGATTTCGCACAAGATCGTTCGGCAGATTGACATAGGCATCGGTGCCGTCCAGAAGCACGGCCCCATTCTGAATCACCGCATTTCCCATCAACTCTCCGTGAGCAGAGCCCACCAGGTCAGCCGCATCAGCATCGAAGCTATAGCGATGTTCGAGTCTGGGGGGATCCAGCGGAACAATGCGGATCGTGTGCGATACAGACTGCCCGCCCAAACGAGCTGTTACTTGAGCGCTGCCGCCATTGCCGACAGCCGTCACTATTCCATTGGAGGACACGGATAGAACAGACGGAGGGTCAACCTCATACGAAATTTCCTCGTCGTCGGTCACATCCCATCCAAAGAGATTCTCAAAGTTTCCCAATACCAACAACGGCTTGGATCCGCCCGGTCGAAGGGCCGACGGCCCCCGAATCTCCAAGGAGATAACGGCCCCTTTTCCCCCGGGATCGGGCCCCAGCCGATAATTGGCGGCGATAGTCTCCTCGCTGAGAACCCCATCGTAGATTCGAAACTCAGCTATCGAGCCGTCAAAGTCCTGATCCTGCGGATACTGGCTTCGCCCCAGCCAATTGTTGTCATTGTCTCCCAGATCTTTCAATGTAAGAAGCAGATTACTGCTGCTCGCCGCGACATGCCCGTCAACATAGAGCTTCGAGACCGAGGATGCCGCATCATGAGTCCATACTATTTGATGGACCACGCCAGGCGACAATGCCGGCGCGAGGAGTGAACGCTGCGCGGAAGTGTTGGTGAAGATCGTCAGCGCGAGCCCGGAGCCATTGTGGGGGGTCAGAGACAGGACTTTTGTGGCCTGTCCCTGGAGATCCTCTCCGTTGCTGTTGCTCCCGAAGCTGATCAACGATTGGTAGGGCGTCCCACCATTCCAGGTCGCCCAAATTTCGAACGTGACGTTGGTCAGGCTGCTGACGAGATCGTTGGGAAGGTCCACAAATGCGTCGCTGCCGTCCAGTGACGCCGCTCCATTGGCAATCTGCGCGTTGCCCCCCAACCATCCATCGGCGTCGGCGACGAGGTCACTCGTGTCGGCATCGAAGGAGTACCGGTGAAGAAGATTTTGAGACCACGCCGGCGGTGAGGCAACGATTCCAAGCCATGCCAGCACGGCCGACGCAATGAGGCGCGGAAGGAATCCATGCCTTTCAAACGCGGGCGTTTCCATTTTGTTCATCTCTGTTTCCATGATTTTCGAATGCAAGTATGCAGATTACCAATACCAGTAAGGGGAGCCGTTCGAATTGTAACGCCGCCGCATTCCGCGAAACGGCTTCCATTCGGCATGACCGTCCATGAACAGTTCATTCCCTCCCTCCGGGAGGGAGCCCCGGAGATGGCTGGTTGACCACGGTCCCGTGCCGTTTTCGGCAACCACTTTGAAAAATTGATTGGTGCGTTTCGTGTGGCTCAAGACTGCGTCCACCATCAAGGGAGTGTCGGCTATGGACGAATAGGTTGCCTGGCTCGACAATGAATGGAGGTTTTGCACCGCATAGTTCTTCGGAACAGCGCCTTGTTCGCTGGGGAATAGCCAAAGATAGCCGGTGAGGCGATAATAGCTCGATGCCCAGTTATAGTTCGTATCGTTGTTGTGATTTGGCTGTGCGGGACAATAGATGACGTTCCGGGGCATGCCGTAGCGAGAAAGCTCCTCGTGCATCGCGACAGGAATATCCCAAGGCCAGAAAATCGCCGCCGCCGAAAAATCGGGAACACGATCTCGATTGTCGCCCGCATAAGCGTGCACCGCGATTCCAATCTGCCGGAGATTGCTGAGACACTGGGTGCGGATCGCCTTTTTCTTCGCATTGCCTAATGTCGGCAGCAACAGGCTCGCCAGAATGGCGATAATTGCAATCACGACGAGAAGTTCGATCAATGTAAAGGCGCCCGGGCTGGAAGACGAACGAAGACCTTTAACACTCCGCCCGAGGTTGACGATTGGAATGGTTCTATGCTTCCGCCGCTCCGGAATCAGCGCCTCAAGGGATCGGGATCGGGGCGCTTGCATCAATCCCCGGCCGTGAAACCGGCAATGAACCCTCCGCCGAGGATAAGCGGCAGGATCCTGTTTGCCACAAGACATGAATTCATTTTTCACCAACTATGTGAATCGAACTACCCGCGGCTTGCCAGATCTTTGCGGACGTTTGCGAACTCTCCATACATGACATTTTCAGTCAGGCTCATGGTCGCCACGCGCTAATCTTCTGTGGGCGTTTAGGCTCAACTGGAGAGGACTTAGCTGGATCAGGTGCGGTGTCACGTAGCCCAGCGCAAATGCCGATTAGCGTATCCACTCCAGGCGTGCCAACGCCTCCGAAAGGGTAGATGGTGGCATTGGGCCGGCGCATGTCTGTTGGCCTTCTTGACGCTTTGACCAGTCCACTCCTCGCTGGGGAGAATCTCGACGACGCTGTCACGGGATCAGCGCTGGGTGGCCGCGTCGGCTCTGGCTCAACGGTGGATGCACAATCGCCCGACAGGGATTGGCAATGCTTCGTTAGCCGATTCCGACACAGGATTGCATACACTGAGGAGTCATGCAGTTGATGGCTGTCCTGATTCCCGGTCATGCCCTTTCTTGGAGTGCCCGCGATTTATGGGTTTTTTCGAGGTGTTTTCGGGGTGGCCGACGTTGGCTCGGCCCTCACAGCCCGCTGCGGGGAGGCTCCGCTCTCGCCGCCTGGGCCATCCCAAAAATCCCCCGCCGCAGGCCCCCTTGGAATTTTCAAACAGGCTCTTAGATCACATGGATAGCCCGAGTTCCAGAGTGCCTCTGCGGCGCACTGCTGATCAGCGCTGGAGCTTGTTTTTCCGGACACTGGCGGCGGTCGTGGGAGGCTACGTGCTGACCAGCCTGATGATCGTCGCTTTTTCCCTCGCCTGGCCGGGTCATCGGGCGCGGGGGGTGCTGGGGGTCAGCATGCTGGGCTTTTTGATCTATGCCGGCATTGTGATGTGGGCCTTTACGGTCCGCACCGCCCGACGTGTCTGGTGGACATTGCTGCTGGCCTCCGTTGCGCTCGGGATCCTGATCACGCTGCTCAAACTCCAAAAGGCGACATGAAGGAGACCTTTCGCCACAGCATGACCTGGCTGCACACCTGGACGGGCCTGGGGGTGGGTTGGGTGCTCTTCTTCATGTTCCTCACTGGAACGGCGGGCTATTTCCAAAGCCAGATCACCCGGTGGATGCGTCCCGAATTGCCCTTGGCGGCGGAGCGAAGGCTCATGGCTCCGGAAGAGGGATATCCGCTGACCCAGGCCTTCCTGCAGAAGCAGGCGGCGGGGGCGGACACCTGGGGAATGGACCTTCCCAGCCCGGGCGTTGGCCGCGAGCACTTGAGCGTCTGGTGGCAGATGCCAGAAGGAGCGCAGGATCGGTACGGGAATGCCGTGCTGGACCCGACGACCGGCGAGCGTCGGGAAGGGGAAACGGCCCGATCCACCGGCGGAGGCGGCTTTCTCTATCGGATGCACTATCACCTGCATTACCTGCCGGAAGTGTGGGCCTATTGGATCGTCGGATTCTGCGGCATGGTTTTGCTGCTCGCGCTTCTCACCGGAGTGATCACCCATCGGCGGCTGTTCCAAGATTTCTTCCTCTTTCGGCCGGCTCAAGGCGGCCGGTCCTGGCGGGATGCCCACGCAGTCCTGGGGGTGGTCGCGCTGCCGTTTTTTCTGATGATTACTTACAGCGGCTTGGTGTTCTTTTTGTTCACCTATATGCCCGCGGGATTGCTGGCGGTTTTCGGTGGCGATGAGGAGCGCTTGGAGGAGGAACTGCATGGCCATGACTCCCACACTGAGGAGCACCAAGACGCCCCCCTGAGTCGCTCGGGAGTGCAGTTGCCGCTGCCGTCCCTCCTGGACTTCGTGGCCAAGGCCGGTCCGGTCTGGCCGGAGAGTACGGTGACCGGCATCCGGGTGGATTTTCCGGGTGACAGCAACAGTGTCATCAACCTCTTCCGGCACACACTTCCCGCTCCGGACAGCGAACGGATGATCAGTTTCCGCGTGTCCACCGGCGAACGGGTGGGTTCGGAGGAGCACGAGCACGGCGAGGATCACGGCTGGGCGCACGAGGTCGAGGAGACGCTCTTCACCCTGCATCGCGGGCGCTTTGCCGGACCCTTGCTGCGCTGGTTGTACTTTGGATCCGGATTGCTGGGCTGCGGTATGATCGCCACTGGCTTGATCCTGTGGACGGTCAAACGCCGTCCGAAGTCCACCGGGTCGGAGACGTCCGGCTTCGGGCATTCGCTGGTGGAGCGCTTGAACATCGGCACCATTGCGGGCCTGCCCGCTGGGATCGCGGCCTATTTTTGGGCCAATCGTTTGCTCCCGTTGGATTGGGCTCATCGCCCCGAATGGGAGGCCCATTCACTATTCATTACTTGGGCCGCAATGCTCCTTTACCCCGCCTTTCGCCCGGTGAGGAACGCCTGGGTTGAAGAACTCGGGTTCGCTGCAGCCCTGTTTGGCTTGCTGCCATTCCTGAACGTGCTGACCACGGATCGCCATTTGGGAGTCACCCTTCCCGCCGGGGATTGGGAATTGGCCGGCTTCGACCTCACGATGATGGCCTTGGGCCTGCTCTTCGCCTGGACGGCCGTGCGCGTGCGACCCAAGTGGGAGGCGTTTCCCGCCTCACCGGATGTCCCGGAGCCGGTCCGGCCGACCAAAAGCAGCATGGCCTGATGAACGAACTGATCTTTTTCTTCACCGGTGGGTCGCTGGCTTATGCCGGCGTTGTCTGCTGGTGCCTCTCGCAGAAGCGTCACCAGCAGCAGGTTTTTCGGGAAGCGCTTCCCCTGAGAATCGGATGGGTTCTCCGGCTGTGCGGCGTTCTCCTCCTTGCCGGATCACTGGGCCAGGTGTTGCGTCACCAAGAAGGCATCGCGGGAGCGGCGGCTTGGTGCGGGCTTTTGACCTTTAGCAACCTGCTGCTGATTTCACTGCTGCCCTATGCGCCCCGCCTGGTGGTTGCGCTGGGGTTGGCTGGAGTAGTCGGCTTCGGAACCCTCGTCTGTCTTGGCATCCCTACGGGATTCTAAAGGAACCACCCTCAATGCAGCCACTGGCGCGGGTGCTTCCGGGTGGCTTGGAAGTGACGGCTGCAATGGGACGAGGGCCACGGCAGCCTTGACGGTACGGAGAAGTCCCGGGTACTCCGATGCCCCACCCTGCTTTCCATGAAAGAGTTCCCCAAGCCCACGGACGATCTGATTCGGAGTCGTTGGCTCCGGCGATACAGCGCGCCCGCCGCCACGGCCGCGTCGCTCCTGGTCATCGTCGGATGCCCGACCGGACGACTTCCCGCGGGAATCAGTAGCCGCTCGTCGTCATTTGATAGCCATCTCGAGTGGGAATGCGTTCCGCCGCATCCCACACCACCTTGAAAATCCAGCCCGTCGCCCGCCTTCCTCCCATGTTCACGGACTCCGCGACCCTCGTCCTCTTCGCCATTCGCAGCGTAGTGAAATTGTCCCAGCAGATCCGCCTGGCCGTCGTGGACGCCACCCGTCGCCGGAGCCTCACGCTGCCCCTTCCGAACTTCCAGACAGGCACCGACGCCGTGGATGCGGAGTCCTTCTTCAAAACGATGCCCGAAGGCCAGAAGTTCGTGACGGGCTACGAACGCAACGGCCATCGCATCCCGCCCGACCTTCGCCTCAAGGAATTGCTCAAAGGCAGCGCCGCGGATCTGCCTCCGGAGGAACGGCAAGAACTGATGGACCTGCACGCCAAATACCTGCAGGTGAACCGCGCAGAAAACGGTCTTCAATGGAATGACCACACCACGGCGGCCCCTGAGGACATGTATGCGCTGCTGACCATCCAGCAGTGGCAGCGCGGAACCGATCCCACGCCATCCACACTCCATCGTGTCGCCGGCACCTTGATCGAGATCGGGATTGACTACGCGATGACTTCGCCGGACCTCCTCGACAAAAACTCCCAGAGGGGCAAGGCCATCTATGGATTTCTGTCCGGCCTGGACGCCCTTGATTTCAAGGAAGGCGATCTGCAGGAAATGCCGGCACGCCTGTTTGTCGCCGTGTTGGAGACCGCCGCTGAAAACAGCGCGCTGGTTTCCGGTGATTTGCGGGTTCAGGAATTCATCCAGGTCACCAGCAAAGCGGTCAGCACGGACGTCGCTGCCCGCCTGAAGAGCATCAATGAGGACCCTGACCTCGACGCCATTGGGAAGGATGCCGCGCGGCTTCGCGTGCAGGACTGGGCGCAACTGGTCTTCCGGAGCACCTTGTCGTCGGGCGGACAGCTCGTTCTTTCGGATCCCGGCCGGTTCTTCGGAGTGGAGGACACCGGTCGGGGGGAACTGATCACCCAGGTTGGGAGTTCGCTGCTGGACTTGATCCTGGCCGAGGACGGAGGGCTCCAAGCTGTCGTGACCCGCCAGGGGGTCGAAACGATGCTGAAGGCAGCGCTGCAGGCCGTGGGCGACCATCCTGAAATCCTCGGACAGACCCAGAATGAAGGCGTGCGGAAGCTCATCGCCGGAGTGGCCAAAGATCTCCAGGCGACCCACCACTTGCTCAATCGTGATGTGTTGCCCGAAGTCGTGCGTCTGGTGCTGGAAAACACGGGCGAGAATCTCCCTCTGTTCTGGCCCGACCTCGCGAACGATCCGGAGACCAACCTGCTCGCCACCGCCGCGCAGACCGCCTTGAAGATCCTCTCGCGGCCGCCCGCAGCAGGCGATCGGTGGAAGCCCGCCTTCCGGAGCTCCGATCTGCTCGAACTCACCGAGGTGGTCATTCAGGAGTTGGTCAACAATCCCGGGTGGCTGCTGGACAAGACCGGGAACCTCGACCGGACTCTGCGGGATGTGGTCGAATCGGTCCTCGGCGTGCTGCGCGCCCGGGGGGATCAGCGCCTGTCGCTATCCACGGGCGTGGAGATATTGAAGGCCGCCCTCCGCGCCGCCGCTTTGCGACCCGAATTCCTTAAGAATCTGCCCAACAACGGGCCCATGATCCTGGCCGCGCTGATGGATTCCGTGATCGGCACGGTCTTTGGCCAGGCTCAAAATTCCGCCGCCGCCTGGCGTCTCGTGGGCGCACAGACCATCGAAGGACTGGTGAGCGTGGTTCTGCGTGTCACCGCCGACCACCCCGGGGCGCTCAAGAAGGCGGCCTTGGACGTGGTGAGCGCCACACTGACCCAAGCCGTGGAGGATCTGGTCGCGGGCAACGGGTTTTCCCTGGAGGCTTTTGAGTCGGCTCTCCAGAAGGGACTTGCCGCCTGAACGCCAACTTCACCCCCTATGCATTTCATCACTCAACTTCGCTCACGGGCATCAGCTCTGCGCACCGCCATCCTCCTCGGCGTCCTCGCCGCCGGGTTTGTGGGATGTCAAAGCGTCAATCACCTGAGGGAGGCGCAGGATTCCTTCAACCAGGCCGCCGAGCTGGAAAATCGGCAAAAGCTGAATTCGTTCATCGGCAGCGCCGCCGGAGCGTCCGACCCCGGGGCGGGAGCCGAAAGCGCGTTGGCCGATCTCAGCCTGGCCCGCAGCGGTTACGCAGCGGCCCTCGTGAGCCTTCAAGAGCTTTCGGACAGCGAGAAGGCGCGCCTGCGCGACGATCAACTCCTGGGGACCGCCGTCACGCTGCAAGCCTTGGCCGAATGGCGACTCCAGCGATACGACGCCGCGCTCAAGACAGCCCAAAATGCCCAGACCACGCTCTCGGATCAGTTGTTCCCCCGCGATGCCGCGCTGCTGATGGCCATCGAGGGTCTGATCAAGATTGACCTGGCGTACCATGAGATCGCGACGATGGACACCAACTCCGCCCGCGCTCAGGAGATCTTGACTCACGTGCGCCAACGCCTCGTGGGTCCTGCGCCTGCCGGGGAAACGTTCGCCGTCGAAGACATTCAATCCGCCCGAAATCGGGTGGGCGCCGGACACCCGGTGAATGTCTATCTGATCCAGGCCCAGCTCGCGGCCTACCGGAACTATCAATCGGCCTTCAAACGCGCGAACCGAACGTTTGTGCCGAACGATGATCCAGCGCGTCTGGAAGCGGGTCACCAACTCTTCGAGTTGCAGGCCCTGTTCGATCAGTTGGAAGCAGGGGCCAGCGGCCAACAGCTCGTGCAGACCTGGCGCGAAAAGTATAGCATCTTACCGAAGCCCCGGCCGTGAGGGCTCGGAAGCCGCAAGGGACAGGTCACCGGCTCCTCAGATGGCCGCAGGGTTGCGGAGACGACACCGGAGTGATGGGCGCATCTCCATTTCTTGGATGAGGCGGGAAGGTCTCCCGGCCAGGGGCTCCCGTTTCAAGAGCGCCACGATCCAAACCGTCCAAACCGGACGACGCGGGGCTGAGTTTCGACGCGCACGACTCGCCGGAGGCTCGCCCCACCAAAGTTCTGATGTGCCCCAGCGTGACACTCGCCTGTCATTTTGAGTGACAACGGCCGCTGGCATGGCTCCATCCTCGTCCCCTATGAACACCCGACCGGATTCCCTGAAGTCCCGGAGAGAATTTCTCGTTGCCTCGGCCGCGGCCGGCATCGCTGTCTCCATGCAACCCGTGTGCGCCCAGACCCTGATCGTCACCTCGACGGAGGGCCTGGAGACCGGTGAGACGCGGATCACGGCAAAGGACGGCACGAAAATACCGGTTTACTTCGCGGCGCCGCAACGCGCCGGGAAGTTTGCCACCATCCTGGTCATCCCAGAGATCTGGGGGGCGCACGAGCACATCAAGGACGTGGCCCGCCGCCTGGCGAAGGCTGGCTATTTTGCCCTGGTCGTGGAGCCCTACACGCGCATCGGCGACCTCACCAAGCTGGCCGAAATCAAGGACGTCGTTGCCGGGGCGAACCAGTTGACCGACGAACAGTGCTTTGCAGACCTCGATGCCGCGGTGGAGTGGGCGGGCATGCAGGCCAAAGCGGACACGGGACGGCTGGGCATCACCGGATTCTGCCGGGGCGGTCGGACGACCTGGATGTACACGGCGCACAATCCGCGGATCAAGGCGGGGGTCGCCTGGTACGGCGGGCTGAATCCCAATCCGCCGGCGCAGGCGAAAACACCGGCGGATATCGCCAGCCAGCTCCACGCGCCGGTCCTCGGCCTGTATGGCGGGGCCGATTCGGGCATTCCACAATCTGCTGTGGATCGGCTCAACGCCGCGCTGAAGGCGGCGGGCAAGGACAAGGAATCCGTGATCTACGTGTTTCCCGACATGCCGCATGCCTTTCACGCCGACTATCGCCCGAGCTACCGGAAAGAGGCGGCGGAAGACGGCTGGAAACGAATGCTGGCCTGGTTTTCCCAACACGGCGTGGTCTGAGCGTCCGCGCCCGGCGGAACATTTCGCTCTGTTGCCTTAACGACACGCCGAATTTTCCTCACCTTTTGTGGATGCGGCGGTGGATTCCCGGTTTTGGTTTGACACATCGCTCGAACCTCTTCGCCATGGGCGATGAAACGGCGAAACCAGCGTGATCTATGAGAACTTCTTCATCCCAAAGGATGGGCTTGGCGATTCTGTCAGGCGGACTTGCGTTTGTCGGCAGTGCTCGTGCCACCGAGTTGATCGCGGACGGCAGCTTCGAGAACACCACGCCCAGTAGCAATCCGGTGGTGCGGGTGGGCGGGATCCCGGATCCCGGAGTGGGACAAGGGTGGAGCACCTTCAGCACCTACCTCTACTCGACGCAGTACACGATGCCCGGACCCGCCGGCGCCGCCACCGGTTTTCTGCGTCCGTATCCGTCCGGAACCTACGGCATCACCCAAAGCAGCACCGAGGCGCATCAGACGGTCAGCCTGACGACCGGCACCACGTTGACTCCGGCCAAGATTGATGCCGGCCAGGCCACCTTCACCATGGCCGCCTGGTTCAGCAGCTATCGAACACAGGGTGATTACAGCGATCTCACTCTGGAATTCCTCGGAGAGGCCGATGAAGTTGTGAGTTTCCCGGAGTTGCTGGGAGGATCGGACTTTGTCGCCAACATTCCGACCGGGGACAACTCGCGATATGCCGATGCCAAGGAGTGGATGCAGGATGTTCGAACGGGAACGATTCCCCCGGGCGCGCGCAAAGCCCGGGTGACCATCCAGTCCACTTCGGTGGGGGGCGCTCCGGATGGCTATGTGGATGTCGTGAGCCTGGATGTCGTGGACACGACGCTGACCGTGCCGGTACTCACCGCGGCGACTCCCCAGAATGACGCGATCGGCGTGGGGCCCGTCGTGAAAATCTCCGTCACGCTCCAGAACCGGACGACTTCGGTGGACCTCCAATCCATCCGATTGTTGCTCAATGACACTCCGGTGATTCCGTCGGTGACTCCCTCGGGCGCGGAGACGCTGGTGGCCTACAATGCCGGAGTGCTTCCCGCCCTGTCTCAAAACACCTATCGCATTATCTACGGCGATACTGGCAGTCCCAGTGTGTCGCAAACCAACACCTTCTCTTTTACCGTGGCGGACTATGTTTCGCTGGTCGCGTCGGATGGATCGCCCCTGGGTTCTGAAGACACCTCGAAGCCCGGATTCAACGTCCATGTTTTTCAGGTGAGCTCGATTGTCGCTGAGGATCCTCAACCGGTGCAGGCCAACATTCCCGGCAGCATCGCCTTCCTGGAATCGGTGCTCGCCGGCTTGATCAGTCCCAACCTCGCCGACTTGTCCGCCGCGTCGGCAACCAACCTGTTTGAAGTTCCCGGGACGATCAATTGGGTCAACTCCAGCGGCGCCAGCGGGAATTTTTTGGACGACACTCCGTTTCCAGGAATCCCGGGCACTGAAGGCACCGAGGACAGCGTCGTTCACGAAATCACGACATATCTTCGATTCCCGGCAGCCGGATATTATCAGATCGGTGTGAACAATGCGGACGCTTTCCGCATCACGGGGGGATTCGGCCGGGTGCAGACGCTTCAGATTTCGGGAGCGACAAACTATGTGATCCCCTGCGTTCCGATTGCGACCAACATCACTCAATTGCAATTCGGCGGCGCGTTGCCGGTCGCGCCCTTGCAGGCGCCGGTCGTGTACGGAACGCCCAGCGGATTTCCAGACGACGGGTGCACTCTGGCTGGGGACCCGGCGTTGGCCGGCAAGGTGGTCTTGATTGACCAGGACGCCGCGGGAGGCAGTTGCGATTCCGCCGCCAAGGCGGAGCAGGCGCAGATGGCCGGCGCGGTCGCCGTGCTTCTGATCACCCCGGGCGATGTCGGCTATCCCTTCCGCGTCGGTGACGTCAACCCGAATGTGAGCATTCCGGTTTTGGTGATCGCGGAGGCCTTTGGCGGCAGCGAGTTGAAGGCGCTTTTGACTGCGGGGGGCAGTTTGAACGCAACGATACAGACCGACGGCCAGTCGCGATTGCTGGAGTGGGATGGACCCAAAGGATTCGGCGCCGTGGATGCGCTGGGCGGCTTCGCGGTGCCTGTGGCGGGTGTGTATCCGATTCGTTTGGTAGCCGGACATACCTCCGGTGCGGCGAACCTGGAATGGTTCTCGATTCAGGAGGACGGCACCCGGAGCTTGATCAATCAAGGTTCGGATGCCAATGCCATCCTGGCCTTCCGGGCGAGGACCGCAGTGGTTCCGCCCGCAGTGTTCAACCCACCGGTACTGTCCGGCAACTCGGTGACCCTCTCCTGGACCGGTTCCGGAGTGCTCGAAGAAGCGTCCACCCTATCGGGACCTTGGACCGCGGCGCCGAGTCAGTCGAACCCGCAAGCCGTGCCGGTCGGCGATGGCTTGAAGGTTTATCGGATCTTTCAATAAGCCGCATCGTTGATATGGGAGGCATTCGGCTCAGTAGCCGAATGCCTTCACCGACGGTTCGAGGATGGGCAGCCAGGGCTCCAGGAACGGTTGATAGTGGCGCCAGCGGCCAATGGCCCTGGTATAGAGCGGTTGGCTCACCGCTTCATAGCTGGGGGAGCCCACCGGACGTTTTCGGACCCGCTCCCGGTAGTTCAAGACGTTCTCCTCCCAGGGCAGTCCGAGGAAGTCCAGTGCGCGCCGCGCCGCGCTCTCCAGATCGTTGACGGTATCCTCGTATCGAATCTCAATCCAAGGCGACGGAATGATGTCGCGCAGGCGGTGCCATACGCGCATATCCCCGGCGTACCTTTGGCAGGCTCGCTCCAGGGTCATGAAGCAGACGCTGTTTGGATTCAAGGGCAGCGCCTGCATGTAGCAACTGAGGACCACGTCGCGAGGGTCGCGCAGCGCAAAAACAGTCCGCGCCTCCGGGAATAGCCGGAGGAATCCGGGCAGAACCAAAGTCAGGGGAGGATTTTTATCGAGGTGGAGGCGATCACCGATGGGTTCGTCCAACGCCGCCTCCATGTAGTCGAAATACCGCGCCCGCAGGGCCAACAGGCGGGACGCGGAGACCGAGTTCAAGGCGGAAACGGTGGGCACAGGGCTCGAAGGGCCGAGCCACATGGCGGGAAAGATGTCGCGTGCAAAGGCCTCTCGTTCATCCGAACTGACTACGCCAGAGTGGCTGTCGAGCACCTGCTCCAGGAGCGTGGTCCCTGATCTTGGAAAGCTGGTGAGGACCGCTGCCCGCCGCTGGGGAAACTCCCGCGCGGCGGCGGCCCAGCGATGGAAATCTTCGGCGGTGAGTGCGTCGGCGAGGCGTCCCAGGTGCTCGATGACAAACGCCGCCTCCTGCAGAACGGGTCCCTCCCAAGGGCGCAATAGATCCTTGGCGGTCGCCAAGGCCTGCATGGCTGCGGGATATTCCTCCCGGCGATCCAGGACTTGGGCGACTTCGGTCCAGGCTTGGGATCGGACCGCCGGATGAACCGAATCGTCCGTCGCGAGCTTTCGGAACGCATCCAACGCGGCATCCTCGTCCCCCAGGCGGCGCACGAGGCGGGCGCGCAGCAGCTTTGCCTCGGCGTAGTCGGGATCCAGCCGCAGACATTCCTCGACCAGATCGTAGGCCTCGGCGATTTTGTGGCGGCGCTCCCGAAGGACGGCGAGTTCGAGAAAGGTGTCCGGAATCTTCCGGTGGCACGACAGCACCCCTTCGAAGCACTGCGAAGCGAGTTCGGGGCGGAAGATCATCCGATAGGTTTGCCCCACGGTGTGGAGTAACTCCGGATTCCCTTTGGCCAGCTTCCAGAGGCGCGTCAGCAACGCCTCGGCCCGGCGAATCTCGAATCGCGCCCCCAGAGCCCGGCTGCCGTCAACGAGCGCGACCAGGTTCTGCGGATGCTTGCGGGCCGTTTCCTCGAACAATTCGAGCGCTTCGTCGAAGCGGTTGGCCTGCCACAAACCTCGGGCCCTCTGGAGACCGGGGAGGTCGGACCCCAGACCGGGAATCAGGTCCACACCGCTGCGCGATGCGGAGCGGACTTGGCCGTTCTGACCGGATTTCATTGGATCGCCTCGGCCGCGCCGAGTTGATCCAGCATGAAAGCATAGTACTCGGCGGCTTGGCGGTAGCGGCGGAAGCGCCCCGACTTGCCGCCGTGGCCGGCATCCATTTCCGTGCGAAACACCACTGGATGCCTCCCGGTATTGAGATCACGCAGCCGGGCCACGTACTTGGCCGGCTCCCAATACTGCACCTGAGAGTCCCACAGTCCGGTGCCGACGAAGAGGGCCGGGTAGTCCTTGGCGGCGAGGTTGTCGTAAGGTGAATAGGCCAGCATGTAGTCGTAGAACTCCTTTTTCTCCGGATTGCCCCACTCGTCGTATTCATTGGTGGTCAGGGGAATGCTGGGGTCGAGCATGGTTGTCACCACGTCCACGAACGGCACCTGCGACACGATCACGCGGTACTTCTCAGGCGCCAGGTTCGCCACCGCGCCCATCAGCAGTCCGCCGGCGCTGCCGCCAAAGGCGGCGACACGGTCCTTTGCGGCGTAACCCTGCGCGACCAAGGCGTCGGTCACGGCGATGAAGTCGGTAAACGTGTTCCGTTTCTTCAACAGCTTGCCGTCCTCGTACCACTGGCGGCCCAGTTCCTGGCCGCCGCGGATATGGGCGATGGCATAAACTGCGCCTCGATCGAGCAGGCTGACGACGACGGAATTGAATGCCGGATCCGTGGAGTGGCCGTAGCTGCCGTAGCCGTATTGCAGCAGCGCCGCGGTACCGTCCTTCCTGAAGCCCTTCTTGTACACCAACGACACGGGGACCTTGGCACCGTCGCCCGCCTGGATCCATAGGCGCTCGGTGACATACTGCGTCGGGTCGTAGCCCGGCACCGGCTGCTGCTTGAGCCGGCGGCGCTCGCCGGTCTTCACGTTCAACTCGTAGGTCGTGGCCGGCGTGGTCAGCGAGGTGTACGAATAACGCAACCAGTCGGTATCGCTTTCGGGGTTGCCCGCCAGCCCCATCGCGTAGGCCGGTTCGTCGGTCTTGACGTATTCCTCGCCGCCCTGGAACTTGAGAATGCGCAGCCGACTCAACGCGTTGGACCGCTCGCTCACCGCGGTGAATCCGCCGAACAACTCGAAGTTCTCGACGAAGACGTCGTCGCGGTGCGCGATCCAATCCTTCCAGTCCTTGCGCGAAGTGGATCCGCTGGGCGTGGTGACCAGCTTGAAGTTTTTCGCGCCGTCGGCATTGGCGCGGATCACCCACCGGCCGCCGAGATGGTCGGCGGCGTATTCCAGATCGCGTTCCCGCGGCGCCAGCACCACGAAGCGGTCCGGCTGGTCTGCGGGCGCGTAGCGCAGTTCCGATGACACCGTGCTTTGTACGGAGATGGTGATGAACCGGTCGTCGCGGCTGCGACCGACGCGCAGGTAGAAACTGTCGTCCGGCTCCTCATACACCAGCAGGTCCTTTTCCTGCGGCGTGCCCAGAACGTGCTTCTTTACCCGCTTGGTCAGCAGAGTCTCCGGATCGTTCTCCACGTAGAAGAGCGTGCGATTGTCATCGCCCCAGACCAGGTTTGGCGAGACACCCTTGAGAGAATCCGGATAGGTCTCGCCGGTATCCAGGTTCTTGAAACGCACGGCATACTGGCGGCGTCCGTTGGTGTCCTCGGCATAGGCCAGCAACTGGTTGTCCTGCGAGACCTCCCAGTCGCCGACGTTGTAATAGTCGTGGCCCTGCGCCAGCGCATTGACATCCAGCAACACCTGTTCGCCCGCGAAATCGGCGCCGTCGTTGGCCTTCTGGATGGACAGCGCGTGGACGCCCGCGCCGTCCTTGCGCCGCGCATGGATGGGGTAGTCCTTGCCCTTCTCGAAGCGGGAGTAATACCACCAGCCGCGCTTACGGTAGGGCACGGTGGAATCGTCCTGCTTGATGCGGGCGACGATCTCCTGGTACAATTTGTCCTGCAGCGGTTTCAACGGCGTCAACACCGCGTCGGCGTAGGCGTTTTCGGACTTCAGGTAAGCGAGCACTTCCGGGTGCTTGCGCGTGTCGTCGCGCAGCCAGTAATACTCGTCGTTGCGCTCGGCCCCGAACGGGGCCTTGACCACGTGCGGCTTCTTCACCGCGTCAGGCAGGGCGGCTTCGGCGGCGCTGAGGGAAATCAGGGAGATGCTCATCAGGAGAAGGAACGTCAGTTTCATAGGGAATCTGCTTGCGCAGGAGGATGGAGACCTCTTGTCATTTTTTAGAAGAGGACAAATGCCCCCTTTTCTCCGCTCCGGCAACACCGGGTTGGGGCGCTCCCAAAGGATCCTGGGACGGGGCTCCATGAGGAACGAGGTATACGAGTCCCCTTCAGATCAGCTCAGCTCGGCCAATGGAGCCGCAGCGGAGCGCGCGGGAAACCTCTGACACCAAACTCTCCCCATGTTCCCGCGATAGCTCCAGACGCTCATCGGGAAGCCAGGGATACCAGAAGCTAAAAGGGGACAGGACATCTATTCAAAACAGCGGTGCAAGGGACAGGACATCCCTCAATAAAAGTAGCGATGGCGGCGGGGGCGTTGAGCCGCATGAATGTCTTCCATGCGTACTCGTCGTCTCAAAGCCCCTCCATCCCATCCTCGGGCCTACTACCACTGCCTCTCCCGCGTCGTGGACCGCCAGTTCGTCTTCGGCCCCGCCGAACGCGAGCAGTTCCTCCGCTACCTCCGCGAATACCAAGCCTTCTGCGGCGTGCGTGTCCTCACCTACTGCATCCTCTCCAACCACTTCCATCTCCTGGTCGAAGTCCCTGCCAAACCTACCCAACCCCTCACGGCCGAAGAACTCCTGGTCCGCCTCCAAGCCCTCTCCAGCTCCGCCCTCTCCCCCGCCTCCGCCCGACAGCGCATCGAGATGTTCCGACAGGCCAACGATCCCGTCGGCGAGCGGGAGTTCATTGAAAAGGTCTGCGCCACCATGTGGGATGTCAGCGGATTCCTCCAACGCCTCAAGCAACGCTTCACCCAATGGTTCAACCGCCACCACGGCCGCAAGGGCACGCTTTGGGAGGAGCGCTTTAAGAGTGTCTTGGTCGAAGGGGCGGGCGATCCGTTGGCCACGGTGGCCGCCTACATTGACCTCAACCCGGTGCGAGCCGGCTTGGTGGACGATCCCAAGGACTACCGCTGGTGCGGTTATGGCGCCGCGGCCGCGGGCCAGAAGGAGGCTCAAGCGGGCTTGCGCGTGGTGATGGCGGCAAGACAACGGGTTGCGGAGGAGCAGGAGTCCTTGGCGGAAGCCCTGGCGGGCTATCGGCAGTGGCTCTTTGGACAGGGAGAACAACGGGACGGGCTGACCCAGACGGGGGAACCCCTGCGCAAGGGATTCTCGCGGGAGGCGGTGCTGGCGGTGATTGCGGCGCGGGGGCGGCTGGCCTTGCCGGAGTACCTGCGCTTGCGGGTGAGGTACTTTGCTGATGGAGCGGTGCTGGGCACGCAGGGGTTTGTGGACGGGATCTTCAGCGAGTTGCGGCACCGCTTTGGAGCCAAACGGACCAGCGGAGTGCATCGGATGAAAGGCTTGGAGCCGGAACTGTTCACCCTGCGCCAACTGCGCCGGCAGGTCTTTGGGTAAAAGGCCCGATCACCGAGGACCAAGCGGAGGCTGCAGGCTATGCTCGGACCCAGCCTGGCATAGGTGTACCTCCCGCCGGCAAACCGTTCGGCGGAAGCGGCACCAAAGCCCTCCTCATCCCGTTCGCGTGGGGTGAAATTCGCCCTTTAGCCGCCCATTCTGGCCTTGCCTTCTTTCGGATGTCATTGACGCAGAACCAATGTCCAGCGCTCCAAATAGATGCTCTGTCCCCTTTTCTCTTCTCATCCCGTTCGCGTGGGGTGAAATTCGCCTTTTAGCCGCCCATTCTGGCCTTGCTTTCTTTCGGATGTCATTGACGCAGGACCAATGTCCAGCGCTCCAAATAGATGCTCTGTCCCCTTTTCTCTTATCCTGTCCCCTTTTTCTCTTATCGCCGAATCAACGCCCACCGCCGCCCGCGCTTTCTGCATCGCCCAACAGCGGAGCGTGCCAGAGGCGCAACGTTTCACCACCGGTGCTGGCGAGCAGACGTCCGTCAGATGAGAACGCCACCGTGTCGACCACGGTTGCGTGACCCTTCAGGGTCATCATTTCGCGGCGACTGGCCACATTCCAAAGCTTCACCTCGCCGTTGAGCGTGCCTCCGGCCAACGTCCGTCCGTCCCTGGAAAATCCCAGAGATGAAAACCAGCCGGAATCTCCGCGCAGATCGTAAGCTTCGCGCGTGGCCAGATCCCAAAGACGCACGGTTCGGTCCAGGCCACCGGTGGCCAGCCATCGCCCGTCGGGAGAAAATGCCAGTACTGGCCTTATGTGAGATGGCCCCGTCAGCAGTGGGCCAGGGCTTCGGTCGTGAGCGTGCCACAAGCGGACTCGTCCATCTTCGAAGGCCGTGGCCAGCCACTGGCCATCGGGGGAAAATCCCTGGCCATTGATGGCCAAGTCAGCCTCTTGAACGGAGCCGATCTCCTCCCAGGAATCCGTGGCCCAGATCACACAGTGAGTTTTCTGGCCCACCACCGCCAACCGCTTTCCGTCCGGTGAAAAGGACGGCCAGCCGGAAAGGTTCATCGGCGTGGTGACCGCGCGGAGATGCCGAGGTTTCCCCTCATCCACGCTCCAGACCTGCAAACCCGGCTCGGAGCCGATGGTCACAAACTGCTGGCCGTCGGGGGTGAAGCTCCACGCTCCGCCGGTGATCTTCCCCAGGTTGGTCATGCCCTGGAGGCTCCAAAAGGTCTCGTTCCAGATGATCCAGCGATCGTCCGGAGAGATGGCGCACACACCGGCGCCCGGATAAGGGAAGACTTCCGAGCCGGAACGATTCACGGCATCGGTCAACCAAACTCGGACAGAGCCATCCCAACTGCCGGTCACGATCTGACGCCCCTCCGCGGCGAAGCTGATGCGCCAGACGCGATCAGAGTGCCCTCGGAAACGATGGACCTCTTCGCGATGTTCCAGGTCCCACAGTCTCGCCGTCGTGTCCAGACTGCCCGAGACGAGGTGCGTTCCGTCCGGTGAGAAAGCCACGTCATAAACCGGCCCGTTATGTCGGCCAATGATTTCGCCGGTGGGACGAACCCCAAGTTGCCAAAGCCGAACCGAGTGGTCGATCCCTCCGCTAGCAAGCCGGGTTCCGTCCGGCGAGAACTTCACGCCAAACACCAAACCGCGATGGCCCTCCAGCGTCTGCACGATCCGTCCTGCTTCAACACTCCAAATCCGGATCAAACCGTCCCCATGGGGAGTAGCCAGCCATTGGCCGTCCGGAGAAAATGTAACGGCCAAACCGACGGAGGAATTGTGACCGGTTAGGTGGGAACGCTTGGTTCCAGAACTGAGATCCCACAGGAAAATTTCGGCGACATCGTTGGCGTTGTAGGGGTATCCCGAGACCGATGCGAGCAGCTGGCTGTCCGGGCTGAACACAACACCCGTCGTCATGTTCGTATGGCCGCGCAGCTTGTGCTTGAGCGTGAACGTTGGAGTGGCCCAAAGGTAGATCAAACCGTTGGCATTCGTGTCCGAGCTGGCCAGCGTGGTCGCCAACATCTGACCGTTCGGAGAGAAAGCAGCGGAATAGATGATTCCACTAGGCACTTCGAGTGTCTTGAGTATCTGTCGCCTTTCAAAGTCCCAGATATTGATTCGTCCGTCGATGCTCCCCGCCGCCAGAAACCGGTCGCCTGGCGACAGCGCGCTTCCCACCACGTCCACCGCGCTTCCCGCCACCTCCCGCGACCCCCTGAAAGCGAAGATCTCGGACGGACGAGTCAGGCCGTACAGGTATCTCCATTCAAAGCCTGGCGCGTCCGCGTTGTCTTTCGGGTGCCACTTCTCGAGCAAATCGCGGGCATGCTGTTCTCGGTCCGCTTCCCAAGCCTGAAAAGCAAGTCCCATGTCGGCGGCATACAGGTTCTCACGAAGTTCACGGGCAGTGCCTTCGGCGCGATTCCATTCGCTCTGGGCGCGGCGCCACTGCCAGGTGACTCCGGCCAGGCCGATGACAAAGGCCATCGCCAGGCCGGTCGTCAGCGCGGCGATGGCTGGGCGGCGGCGGACCCACTTCCGGACACGCTCGAAGGTCGTGCTGGGCCGGGCCTGGATCGGTTCATGCCGCAGCCAGCGCTCGAGATCGTCCGCCAGCGCCTCCGCGGAGGCGAAGCGGCGCTCGGGTTCCTTGCTCAGACACTTCAGACAAATCGTTTCGAGATCCCGATCCACTCCGGGGTTGAAGATCGAGGGCCGCCGCGGCTCCTGCTCCAACACCTGCCGGATCGTCTCCAACGACGTGCCACCTCCGAAGGGCGGTGAACCGGTCAGGGTTTCATAGAGGACAGCACCCAACCCATACACATCGGCGGCGGTGGTCACCTCTTTCGTGTCGCCCCGCGCCTGTTCCGGCGCCATGTACGCCGGCGTCCCCAGCACCGCGTGCGTGTGCGTCAGCGTGCTCTCCTTCTGCACCAGCTTGGCCAGACCAAAGTCCGTCAGGTGCGGCTCGCCCTGGGCATCCAACAGAATATTGCCGGGCTTGAGATCCCGATGCAGCACCCCGCGCTGGTGGGCGTAATGGACCGCTCGGGCCAGGGTGGAGAGGAGCTTGACGGAAGTTATCAGTGACCAGTTGTCAGCAATCAGGGGCCAGTGATCCCTGTTCAGAGAGCCAGGCCCGCCCTTTGACTGATCACTGATTACCGATGACTGATGACTTCCGCCCCGCCTCCCATCTAACGCCTGGCGCAGATTCGGACCCTCGATCAGCTCCATGCTGAAGTAGTGCTGGCCCTGATGCTCCCCGATCTCGTAAATCGGCACGATGTTCGGATGGGAGAGACAGGCGGCCGCCTCGGCTTCCGCTTTGAAGCGTTTCACCAGATCCTCGGTGGCCAATGTGCCGGCGCTGATCAGCTTGAGGGCGACCGGCCGGTTGAGGCTGATTTGCCGAGCCTTATACACGATGCCCATGCCCCCGCGGGCGATCTCTTCGATCAGTTCGTAATCGCCAAAATAGTGGAATTTCACCCCCAGCGGGGAAGCGCTGGGGTCGAAGACCGCGGTCCCCTCAATGGCGTCGTTGTGAGTCGGGATCTCCTCCTCGGCCAATCCGAGGGTGAGCAAACATCGGGCGCACAGTCCCCGGGGCGTCGCCGCCGGAATCGGGGCGCCGCAATCACGGCATTGCGCAGGCTGGGTCATGAGGGAAACATGTCCGCACTCCGGAGATTGCGCGATCCGAATGATAGGAGTGCGCCGGCAAATCGAAGCGACGACGGCGCTTTTGGAGTAGGGCGGCGGTGAACAGCGGCAGGGACGATGGGAACGTTCGAGCGCTTGGGCCGCGTTCGATGCAAAGTGGCGCCCAGCGCCGCACTCCATAGGAGGCGGGGTCTCGGTTTCTTCGACTCATTCTCCACGCAAGCGGAAGAACTTCTTGGGTCCGAGGGTCGGCACGTTGGTCTGGTATCGGCTGGTGCCCGTGGCGATGCCAGTCGAGAAGTTGGTCCAAGGCCCCTTCGCTTCTTCGGCGCTTTGCAGCACCAACCCGTCGCCCGTCCAGGACAGCATCGCGTCAGTGCCGGCCGGGGCAATGGCCAGTCCGGAGGCGGTGATCACATAGCCCTGCAAAATCCAGGTAGCCTTGCCTTCGCTCGGCGAGGTGAACATGGCCAAGCCGTCGATGTCCGCCCGCCCAAGGGCATTGGTGAATTGCCCCGTCCCGCCGATAAACTTTACGTCATAGTGGAAGTTACCAAAGAGAGGATTAGCCGGATCGGTCATTACGACAAACGTCCCTTCGCTATCCAAAGTGGATTTGCCATCAGCCGACGTGATCCGAATGGTCCCCGTCCCGCTGAATGAAGTCGGACTCGTCGGGACGGCGATCACATCGGCATGAACCGTGCAGTTGCCGAGTGACGACACCCGTACCACCCCATCCACGGTGTGGGTGAACTTGGTAGGGTTTCCACTGGAATCGAACTCCAGCGGAGTCAGCGTGAAGGTGGTGCCGGCGAAGGCCTTGATGAGGTAGCCAGGGGTCGTGGGCCAATCTGCTTTGGCGGGAATGGCAGTCACGATCAGCGCGGCGCATCCCAAGGTCAGGCCGGTGGATTTGAGGAGAGGCAGTATGTTCATGGTATTCGATCCTGAGTGGCGAGTGAAGGTCCCCCGCCGTTGTTTGTTGCTTTCGGCGAGGGAGGCGCCAGGGCATCCCCGCTACTCCTTTACCCACGGATTCGCTCGGAAAAGTTACACACCGCTCAAAAAAAATGTGGCGGGCCTGTCAGCGGCGCGGCCGCCGCCGCCGCCGCCCGCCCGGAAACCTGATCCGCTCAAGCCCTGCCGCAGGCGGCTGCGATGAGGTGGCGGATTTCCTCACTCACTTCCTCCGGACGGCTGACGGTGCGGACCACTTCGTCGCGGAGAATCTCGCCATACCGCTTGCGCATCCGATGCACCGCCACCTTCACCACATTCTCACTGAGGCGATGGCGACGGGCGATGGCCGCGTATTCGGTTCCGTGAGCTTTCCCGTCCAGGAACTGGCTCAATTCATCAAAAAGGTCGGCCTTCTGTCCGGCCTTGTACTCTTCGCGCAATCGTTGAAAGACATGGGCCAGCAGGGTGGTTGCCCAGCGTTGGTCGAATAGGGATTCCGGCGTCAGCGGGTCTGCCGGCTCCAGTTGATAGCGGCCCTCCGCATCCACCAGATCGAGGGACAGCAGCTCGCGTCCCCCGCCGCGCTTCAGGGTTCTCGCTCGCTCCCGCTCGTTGGCCAGGAAGTACTTCAGGGCCGTCAGCAGAAAGGATCGGAACTTTCCTCCTTCGCGCCTGAGAGTGGCCAGATAGTGGCCTTCCACGATCTTGGCGAAGAATCCCTGGAGCAAGTCTTCCGCGTCGTCCGCGGAGTGGCCGCCTCGGCGGATAAATGCGTAAAGGGGATACCGGTAGATCAGGTAGAGCCGCCCGAGGGCATCCCTCCCCTGGGAGGACCCGCGGTCCACGGCCGCCAAGACAAGGCTCCAGTGGGTTTCCGGAAAATACTCGACGCGGTTTCCCTCCGGGCTGCTCGGAGCAGGATCAGGCATTCGATTTGGCGCTCTCTCCGGGACATTGGCGGAGAGTTCTGGAATCCGTCCACCGATTTCCTGGGGCCGATCGTTTTCGCATGCTTTGCGAACTGACTCCTGTCTGGGCCGAAGACAGCTCCCCTTTCTTCGTTCAGAGGATCAAGTTCATCATGCTTCGTTTATTCACGAGGAGCGCTTTCTGGCGGATTGGGACAAGGTGCCAGGTCCTCTGTCCTAGTTTGGACGTCAACGATAATCTGTGTTGGGATCGAAACCGAATAGAGGACCTGGCACTTTGTTCTTGGCGTCGCTGGATCTGGACACGGATCTCGCGGATTCTCACGGAGAAGAAAGGGCGCCCTTTCTATGTTGATCCGTTGCTGAAGACGACGAGCGAAATCCCCAACTTGTTCTCAAACTCTGGCTCTGGCCTTGTCTGGCGCGGTGCGGATTTGCCACGACGAACGCGTCCTTTCCGAATGCCGCGAAGTGCTGGCCCGCCCGCGTTTCAAACTGAACCCGAACGGGCGAAATCAACCGATGGATGCCCTGTTACTTTTCCCTTCAAGATGAACGCTTTCTGAGGGATTTGCGTTTACCCGGGATCTTCCGTTGCGTCTTGGAGGTGCGGCGCTGGAGCGTCGCACGCCGCTTGGAGTTTTTCGGACGTGCCGGCTTGGGTATCGCAGGTTTTGCGGCAGAAGGCGGAGCCGGCGGCGTGTCCAGTTCGATGCCAAAAACGTCGGCCAGATGCGCTTCGGACAGGTGGGGATCAGTCGTTCGAGCCTTGGTCTGGCGAACGGCTTCGGCCGCAGATGCCTTGCTGATCAATTCGGCTGGATCCACTCCGCGCAGGTGAAAAAGGAGCTCCGGCTTGTCGTCCAGCCGCACCCCTACGCCATACAGCGCGGCGGCGACGTGCTTGCACATTCCCGCCCAGTCGGGACAGGAGCAGTCCATCTCGATTTCCCCGGGCTTCGGAAACAAACCGTCCTCCCTGCGAGTCACCGTCTGCATCACCTTGGAGGACAAGCGACCCTGCAACATCTCAATCAACGAATCAATCTGACCCGCGCAGGCCCTTTGGACGCGAGTCCAGACGTCTTTGGGCAGGGGTCGGATTTTGATCTCGATCGTGTAGAGCGACGATCCGCTGACCAAAGCAGTGATCTTTCCAGGCGCGATCTGAAGATCCACCACCGAGCCGTTGCGAATGTACGAACGCCCGCGGGGCAGGCGGTTGGCGAAATCGCTGTAGGACTCGAGATTGTCGCACCACGACTTACCCCAAAAGGTGGTCGCTATGGCACGGCCGGCCGGCCGCACCGGCGTCATCGTCCGGCCCTTCCGGGCCAGCCGGGAGGCCTCCTTTGCGGCGTTCGCCCGGCGCTGCGCCACGGACACATACGGTTTCCACCCGAATCCCCAACTCATATCAGTGAATCTTCCGGCATTCCATCCACGGCGCGGCCCATCATTAGTCGTCGCCCGCTGCCTTGATATCGAGCGCCACGAATCGGAGCAATTCGGCATTGCCCATTTCGGTGAGAACTTGTTCACCCCCTTCTCCCAAGATCTCCTCCGCCATCGCCCGCTTCTCCGTGATCACGTTGTGGATGCGCTCCTCCAAGGTGCCCCGGCAGATGAAGCGGTGCACCATCACGTTGCGTTTCTGGCCAATGCGAAATGCGCGGTCGGTGGCCTGGTTCTCGACCGCGGGATTCCACCACCGATCGAAGTGGATCACATGGGACGCTGCCGTGAGATTCAGACCGGTTCCGCCCGCCTTGAGTGACAGCACAAAGAACGGCGCGCCGTCTTCCCGCTGGAATTCATCCACCAGTTTCCGGCGTTTCCCCACCGCCGTGCCGCCGTGCAGCACCAACCCATCGCGTCCAAATACCGCCGCCAGGTGGCGGGCGAGGGGATCCGCGATCTCCCGGTACTGCGAAAAGACCAGCACCTTTTCCTGGCGGGCGGCGATTTCTTCGCACAGGCCGGCGAGTCGCTGGAACTTGCCGCTGTCTGCAGGCCGGTAGGCGCCGTCTGCCAGCCACTGCGAGGGATGATTGCAGATCTGTTTGAAGCGGGTGAGAAAGGCCAGGATGATCCCGCGCCGCCGAATGCCATCCACCGCCGGCGCCTCCAATTGTTCGGCGAGGTCCCGGACCGCCTGCTGATACAGCAGCGCCTGTGTCCGGGTGAGCGGGCAAAAGGCATCGAGTTCCGTCTTTTCCGGCAGGTCGCTGATGATCCGGCGATCCGTTTTCAGGCGCCGGAGAATGTAGGGACGGACCAGACGGCGCAGGGACGTAAAGGATTGGGTCGCGGCGCGGGCGCGATTCTTCAGAAACGTCGCAAACTCGGCGGAACCGCCCAGCAATCCCGGACAAAGAAAGTCAAAGAGTGACCAGAGATCCCCCAGACGGTTTTCAATCGGCGTGCCGCTGAGGGCGATGCGGGCTCGGGCGCGGATCGCCTTGGCAACGCGGGTCTGCCGGGCTCCCGGATTCTTGATCGCCTGGGCTTCGTCCAATACCAGCAGATTCCAGTCGTGCTCCTGAAGCCACGTCCAGCGCAGCAGAAACGAATAACTGGTGATCGCCAGATCCCGTCCGGACAGCGCCTTTCCCGGATCGCGTCCGATACCCGCCAAACGGTCCGCTTCCGTTTCCGAGGGGTGAAGAAAAACCACGGACAACGCCGGGGCGAATTTCTGGATTTCGGCTTTCCAGTTGGCGATCAGCGAAGCGGGGACAACCAGCAGACTCGTCCGGGGCTCGTCAGGCGTCTGCTGACGCCGCAGCACGAGCAGGAGGGAGAGGACCTGAATGGTCTTGCCCAGCCCCATGTCATCGGCGAGGCAGGCCCCCAGGCGCAGACGGCTCATGAACCAGAGCCAATGCACACCCTGACGCTGGTACGGACGCAGGGACGCCTGCAGTTCGGGTCCCGGATCGGACTTCTGGTCCATTCCCGGCTGCTGCAGTTCGCCGAGCGTGCGTTGCAGCCATTCTCCAGCCACCACCGACGACCAGTCGGCCCGCGCGACAACGCCTGGATCGCTCTCCGATGCCCGGGGATCGAATCCCGCCAGCAAACGGAGCCCCTGGAGCAACGAAATACCTCCGGCAGCCGCCTCGGCTTCCACTTTTTTCCAGTGAGCCAGAACCTCTTTGAGCCGTCCGGAATCCACCTCGACCCACCGTCCCTTGAGCAGCACCAACCCGCTCGCGGACTGGAGTGAGCGCCACTCGGCCTCGGTGAGCGGTTCACCCTCCAGGCTCTTCTCGATGCTGAAATCGAGCATGGCATCGGCGCCGAGATCGGAACCGCGCCGCTCGCCGATACGCACCTGGACCTGCGGTCGGGGCGGATGGCCGGCCTTCCACCAGTCGGGAATGCGGACGATCAATCCCGCCTGCTCGAGGGCCGGGATTTCCTTGAGGAAACGATAGGCCTGCGCGGGGCTCCAAGCCTGCGGATGAAAAACGGCGCGCGAATCGAGGAGTTCGCGCGCCAAGGCACTGGTCTCGGCGGCGCGTTGGATCGGGGACAGCAGGCTGGTGAGCACCGATCGATTCCTTGCGCCCGCATATTCCTCCAGGGCGCGTCCGAGCGGGAGATGTTGCGCTCGACCTTCGCTGGAAACTCGGTGGGTGTAGGTGGCCAGGAAGGCAAAGGGAAACTCCGGACTGCGCTTGTTCTCGGCCAGGTGGAACGTGACCCTGCCGATGGCATTCCACACGGGATTCAAGGCCCGGAGATAAGCCGTTGCACCGCCTTCCGTGCTCTGAATGGCTTCGCGCACCCGCGCCTCCAGGGCGCCCCACAACCCGGTGAGCACCGCCGCGTCCAGGTACTCGAGACCCCGCATGGGCGGAGCCGACTCGATCAAGGCCGTCCACACCGCGGCGTCGGGGGCCGGAATCGCGAGCGCTGCCGCCTCGTTGAGTCCGGGACTGCGACAAAGCGCGGTGAAGAAACGCCGCGAAAATTCCCGCCAAAAGGCGACGGCGGGTGGAACGGCGTCCGGGACCGTCTGGGATGCCAGCCATTCCAAGCCGTGGGCGCTGGAGTTGGCGAAGGTTTCTTCCAAACGTTTCGCGGCCGCCTCGTTCCATCGCGATTCGGCCCCGGCCTCGGCCTCGGGGGCGACGAGCAAATGTCCCGCGGGTGAGACGGCGAGGCTCAACGGCATACCGGCGCCTGAGAACGGTGAACTTCGCGTTGCGTCACCCGTTCAGGCTCCCCAGCACCCCGGCGACATGTCAATCCACCTTGGGCCATTGGGCCACTTCGGAGCGGGGAACGGTGATGATCTCGCCGGCTCGGGTTTTCCACATGACCACCACGTCGTCCCCGCCGCCTTCGGTCGCGAGGAAGACGCGGCCGTCCTTGAGGCGGACCAGGTCGGGCTGGCGATTGAACCACGGATTGTCCTCGGGCGTCCATGCGGCGGGGATGGCGCCATCGCCCGTGCAGACCGGGCATTCCTGTTTTCCGGTGGTCTTGCAGGACTTGCATTGCACCACCCGGTGACCTTTGCAGGTGGGGCAGGGACCCTTGCTCACCAACGCGCCCTTTTCGAACACCCACACCTCTCCTGCGTGGCCTTCGGCGATGTAGTAGGTCCGGCGGTCCGGAGTCCGCACCGCCCGAGCCATGACCCCCACCTGACCGGGGTAGGGGACCCAGGTTCCCTCATGGCGTTTGAAGCAGGGGCCTGGGCACGGGCGATAGCCGGTGTTGCAGCCTCGCGCGGTGCAGGGGACCTCGCCCTTACTGAGGCATACAAAGCACACCTGTTCGCCCTCCCTCGGCTGCCTTGGCTTGGCGTCTGGCGGATCGGTGGCGACAGGCGCCGGAGCCGCGGCCACGGGCTGAGGTTCGGCCAGCCTCTTTTTCATCTCCGCCTTGGCTGCCGCCACTTCGGCAGCTGACGTCGGCGCGGCCGGATCGTCGGATTCCGCCGGACGGGAGCAGCCGCCGATTGTCAAGGCGCCGACCAAGGCGCCAATGACCCACCATCGGCCGGGGATCGCAGAGAGGGGGTGCCGGGCTGTTGACATGACGGGATATTGCCGAAACCGGGCAAATAGGGAAGGGGGACTCGTATTGCGATGCCAGATAACAGGTGCCGGATGCGGAGTCCCGGCTTCAGCCGGTGTGGCGTCGGCAACGCACACCCATTCCAGATTCTCAATCGGCGGGTTGTCTGCGTGTGGCTGCCTGAAGGCAGGACTCGTGCAGGCGGAGAACCGCTTGCGCTGCTCTGGAGTGCTGGGATTTGCTCGCGCCCGATGCAGCAGGCGATTGGCGAGTTGGTTGTGGAGACCCGTGGCCGCGGGTTTCATGAGGTGACGTCCGAGGTGGCGGGCTGGGTTCGGGAAACCGGGATTGTCACGGGATTATGCACGCTGCTGCTTCGGCACACCTCGGCCTCGCTACTCCTCCAGGAGAATGCCGATCCGGATGTTCGCCGGGATTTTGAGATCTTTCTCTCCGGCCTGGTGCCTGACGGGCATCCGGAGTTCATCCATACCGCCGAGGGACCGGATGACATGTCCGCCCACATTCGCGCCACCTTGACCGGGGTGCATCTGGGCATTCCGGTGCGCAACGGACGCCTTACCCTGGGCACCTGGCAGGGCATCTACCTCTGGGAACACCGCACTCATCCCCATCGGCGCCGGATCGCACTGCATTTGATCGGGGAGCGAGCAAAGACCTCGGAAGGATGAAGGATCAACTTTGGGAGACCCTATGGCTCAACAAAGAACTGGTTGAGCCATAGGGTCTCCAGTCCATTCTCCAGGTCTTTCCCTGCGCCGGCCCCATCCGTATCGTCCGGGCGTTTGGGCATGGCCAGAACTTCCAGCAACCTCCGTCTCGCGGCGTGGATGGGCGCCATTTCAGCGGCCGCGGCGGTGGCGTGGTCGGCTGAGACGAACGCAGTGTTCGGGGCGGACCTTACGGGCGCGCTCCGGGTGGCTGGACTGCCCTTCACCGATGCGGAGCAATCCCAGATGCTGTCGAGCGTGGAACGCCGGTTGGCGGCGTTGGCGGAATTGCGGTCCCGCCCATTTCCCAATGCGCTGGCACCCGCATTCGTCTTTGATCCGCGCCCGACCGGGTTCGCTTTTCGGAACGCCGGCGGCGGATTCTCGTGGGAGCCTCCCGCGGAAGTGACCCTTCCGGCGGACCGCGAGGCCTTGGCATTTTATTCGGTGGCCGAACTGGCCGCGCTGATGCGGTCGCGCCGGATCACTTCGCTGGAGTTGACCCAGCTCAGTCTGGCGCGGTTGAAGCGGCATGGGCCGGATCTTCACTGCGTGGTCGCCCTCACCGAGGAACGCGCGCGGGTGGCGGCGCGCCGGGCCGATGCCGAAATGGCGTCCGGGCGCTGGCGCGGTCCGCTGCACGGCATTCCCTACGGCGCCAAGGATCTGCTGGCCGCCGCGGGCACCCCCACCACCTGGGGAGCGGCGCCGTTCACCAACCAGGTCCTGGCGACGGATGCCACGGTGATCCGGAAGTTGGACGATGCTGGGGCGGTGCTGGTGGCCAAGCTCAGCTTGGGCGAACTGGCAATGGGCGATACTTGGTTCGGCGGCCTGACCCGGAATCCCTGGCAGCCGGACAAAGGGTCCAGTGGCTCTTCCGCCGGCTCCGCCGCCGCGGTGGCTGCCGGTCTGGTGCCCTTCGCCCTGGGATCCGAAACGTTGGGCTCCATTGTCTCGCCGGCCACGGTTTGCGGCGTCACCGGTTTGAGACCGACCTTCGGGCGCGTCAGCCGCACCGGAGCCATGACGCTGTGCTGGTCCCTCGACAAACTGGGTCCGGTGGCGCGATCCGCCGAGGACTGCGCATTGATCCTGGAGGCGATTCGCGGCCCCGATGGGCAGGACTCCGCCGCCCGGGCGGCCCCGTTCCGGTTCCAGGCCGGACGCCCGGTGAACTCCCTCCGGATCGGCGTGCTTCAGGACGATCTCTCCCGCGACGAAGCGAATCGAACCAATCACCTGGCCGCGTTGGAGGTCCTTCGCGGTTTGGGCGCCGATCTCCGAACGGTGACCCTGCCGGACCTGCCGTCCGGACCGCTTTGGCTGATCCTGGAGGTGGAGGCCTCCGCCGCCTTTGACGAACTCACGCGGCAGAATCTGGACGATCAACTGGTTCAACAAGGTCCCGGCAACTGGCCCAACCTCTTCCGCAGCGCGCGGCTGATCCCTGCCGTGGAGTATGTGCAAGCCAGCCGCCTTCGATCGGAGCTGATGGCGGCCATGGACGCGTTGTTCCGCGACCTCGACGTCGTCATCGCGCCGGCGTGGTCCGGACGCTCACTGCTGTTCTCCAACATGACCGGGCATCCCTGCGTGGTGGTGCCGAACGGCGACAAGTCCGGCGGCGCGCCGGCCAGCTTCTGTTTTCTGGGAGCCCTCTTCGACGAAGGCGCCGCCCTCGAAGCGGCCGTGGCCTTCCAACGGGCGACGGCATGGCATCGGCAACAGCCGCCGCAGTTCGCACCGTGAGCGGGCCCGGGATTGGAGGGGATTTTATTCGGCCGTCTCACTCCCAATGAGCGCCGGTGGTGTTCGAAGTGGACGCCTTCCGTCCCTGTCCCGGGGGAGCACCAGTGGCTCCGGAATGGCGACCTCATTCCCGGCGCCACCGGCCCCCGGTTCGAACTCCACACGACGAGTCTTGATGGTTTCGTTCGCGGGAGACCCAGAGCAAAGCCATATCGGCTTCGGCCTGATCCGGATCACTGGACGGAGTTGGCCCAATTGATCCGGACCGGTTCCTGCTTCTTGCTGAATCGGATCAGATGATCCTCGACAATGAATCGGACCCGCTGGAGGGCGAACGAGTCGCCGGCTTCACAGCAGATGCTCAAGGTATCCTCGGTGGCAGTCATCCGGCAGAGGCCGGGACGAAAGTCCACGCGTCCGGCCTGCCCGTCGCATTCCACGGACACTTTGCGGCTGAAATGACGGCAGAGCAGGACGAGGTAGCGTCCGGCAAGCGGGGTGGTGATGCGGGTATGGATGGAGGGCATGGAGAGTCGTGATGCAGGTCAATCCGCCCGGCCACTCCCTGGCGCGCCGCCGGTGATGACCATGGGATGCCCTTGGGAGCAGCGTTCGATGCGGACCGGCACCCCATACGCGCGGGCGAGGGCTTCCGGCGTGATCGCTTCGTTCATGGGACCGCAGGCCAGCGCCCTTCCATCGGTGAGAAGGACCGTCCAATCGCAGAACCGCAGGGCCAGATTGAGGTCGTGCAGCGCCACGAGCGCGATGGCGTGTTCGCTCCGCGCATAGGCGGCGACGCGGGCGAGAACTTCCAATTGCCATCGCAGGTCCAGCGCGCTGGTGGGTTCGTCCAGCAGGAGTAACTGCGGCCGTCGGACCAGCACCTGGGCGATGCCCACCAGTTGGCGGCGGCCGCCGGACAGTTCGCTGACCCGGCGGAACGCCAGAGTTTCCAGCCCGAATTCCCGGATCACCGCCTCGACCCGCGACTCCCGTTCTGCGCGTCCGGGTCCCCCTCCGCCTCCAGCCGCATGGGCGGCACCGAGCACCAGTTCGTAGGCCAGCAGCCCGCTGGCCAGCGGCAGGGCCTGCGGGAGGTAGCCGACCCGGTGTTGCCGCAGATTGGCGTCCATCCGGTTGAGGTTCTCGCCGTGCAGCCTGATTTCTCCGTTCGAAGGTTGAAGCCCGGCCAGCGCCTTCAACAAGGTGGACTTGCCTGCCGCGTTGGGACCGAGCACAGCCACCACTGAGGACCGGGGAAGGACCGGCAATGTCAAATTCTCGATCACACCGCGGTCCCGGTAGGAGACGGAAAGGTTTTCAATCCGCAGGCCGCTCACCAGGTCCTCCGTTGGGTGAGCAGCAGTCCGATCAACAACGGGATTCCGGTGAGCGCGGTCACGATCCCGATGGGAAGCACCACACCGGGCACCAGTGTCTTGCCCGCCAATGCCGCCAGCGAAAGAACCAGAGCGCCGGCGAGCGCGCTGGCCGGCAGATAGAAGCGATGGTCTTCGCCGACCGCCAGCCGCGCGATGTGCGGTCCCACCAGGCCGATGAAGCCGATCGAGCCGGTGAAGGAGACGGCGATGGCCGCCAGCAGGCTCGCGCGAACCAGCGCGAGTGTGCGCAGCCGCTCCACCGCGACTCCCATGCTGCGGGCCTGATCTTCGCCCGCCCGCAGGGCCGTCAGACGCCAGGCATCGCCCAGCGACCACGGACCTATCGCCAGCAGCGCGGCGGCGAGCATCGCGAGCTTGGGCCAGGTGGCGCGGCCCACGCTGCCCAGGGTCCAGAACACCACCTGCTGGAGCGCGGCGGAGTCGGCGATGAACTGAAGCAGCGCCACGATCGCATTGCCCAGAAATACCAGGGCGATGCCGAAGAGAATCAACAGGTCCACTCCGGTGCCGAAGATCCGCGCCAGCGTCAGCACCAGCAGGCTCGCTCCGAGTGCACAGAGGAATGCCAGCCCCGGAACGACGACATGCTGGCCGAGACCGCCGGCGCTCCAGCCGAACACCAGCGCCAGCGCCGCGCCCACGGTCGCCGCGGAGGTCAGTCCGAGCGTGTAGGGACTGGCCAGCGGATTGTTCAGGACGGTCTGGGTCTCGGCGCCCGCCAGCCCCAGGGCGAGTCCCACCAACACCGCCATCAGGGCCTGTGGCAGCCGGATCTCCCACAGGATGACTCCCTGCGGGCCCGACAAAGCGTCGCGTCGAAAAAGTCCCCGGAGAACCTCGGAAACAGAGAGACCCGACGGACCGGTGGCGATATCGGTGGCCAGCGATAGCAGGAGGGCGCCCAGAAAGAACGCCAGCCATGCGATCCGCCGCCGGACGATGCCCGCGTAGCGGGTGCGGAGTGACGACATCGAATCAGGCAGGAGTGGGGAGCCGCAGGGCATGCCGCGGTTCACTCGGCTGAGATCCAGTACACGCCGGACAGCGAATTTGGCAGGAAGCGCCGGTGCAGCGTGTCGAGGGTCTCTGCCGGATCGAGGTCGGAAAAGATCTCTGGATGGAACCATTTCGCGAACACCTGCACTGCCACGACGTTGAGCGGTGAGTTGTAGTAGTGATGCCAGATGGCGTGCGCGTGTCCGGACTTCACGGCATTCAGGTCCCGTATACCCGGACGCGCCAGCGCTGCGCGCAAGGAGGCGCGGGCCTCGTCCTCCGGCACGCCCGCCCCCAGGAGAATCCGTCCAGGCTGCGAACGCGCCGTCGGGCCGGATCCGATGGCCGTTCCGACGTACACCTCCGGTTGGCGGGCCAGCAGTTCCTCCAGATGCACGATGCCGCTCGCGCCGGGGACGATGTCCCGCGCCAGGTTCTCGCCGCCCGCAAAGTCCACCAGCCGCCCCATCATGCCGTCCGCCATGGTGCGGCAGCACTCTTCGGACAGCCCGACGTGGCTCTCCAGAAACACCTTCGGACGTCGGTGTGCCGCCTTCAGCACCGCGGCCACCCGTTCCAGTTCCGCGCAATAGAACTGCACAAACTCCGCCGCCTCCTTCTCCCGTCCCAGCAGCCGTCCCAGCAGCGTCATGCTGTTGGTGGTGTTCCGCAGCGGTTCGTTGCGGAAATCAATGAAGACCACCGGAATGCCCGCCGCCGCGAGCCGGTCGAGCGTCTCCTTCGACCGCGCTGACGGACCATGGCCATCCAGTCCGAAGACGGCCGCATCGGGCTCCAGAGAGATCAACCGCTCGACGCTGACCGTGTCCTCGGCAGACCGCCCAAACCTCGGCACCTGAGCAAGCTGCGGCCAGGCCGCGGCATACTGCCGATAGCCGGCCGGATCCAATTGCTCGAACTCGCCCATCATCCCCGCGATGCGCGAAACGGGGTCCTCGCGCTCCAGGATGGCCAGCGCTGCCAGGAAGCGGCCTTCGCCAAGAAGCACCCGCCTGGCCGGGCGTTTCAGGGCGACTTTTCGGTCGAGCACATCCACGACCTCAATCCTCGCCGACGGGACGTCGCCGGCCCGCGGTCGTTCGCACTCAGCCAGGGATAGGAACAGGCCCAGAAGGAGGATTCGAATAGGAAGTTTGCTCATGAGTGTAGTGATCACCGTGGGGCCATAGGGAAACCAAGGGAGGCCAGCGCGGAAGGTGTGCTAAAGCTTGGGCGACCAGTCCGGACCGTCGGCCTGGTTTGCCCAACGCGTCATGTCCCGCATTTGACTGGTTTTCAGGGTCTCGGAGTGTCCGTCGAGGTGGTTGAAGATCGCCGCGCCGTTCCAGCGCGGATGCACGTATCCCCATCGGCCGGCCGATGCGTTCCCGTCATACTCGGACGCCCATTTCTGGCCGGGCGTATTGGGTGCAAAGGTGGGCGAAAGAATTTCATAGAATCCCTCCTGGGCGACCTGTCCGTCGTTGTAACGCGCGGAACCGAAAACAATCAACCGGTCGGGCTGGCGGGCTTGATCAATTCTTGAGATATGCAGGTCGGAGGACCGTCCGACGAGCATTCCGCCCAGGAAATGCAGGTTCAGCCCAAAGCTGGGGAAGAGGCTGACCTGGTATGCCCATTCGTCGCGCGCCTGGCCGGGAGAGGGGTGAGCCAGCTTCTCCTGCTGGTTGACCAGGATGGATCCCTGGATGCCGAAGTTGATGTGCGGCACCAGGCGCCACGGATAGCGTTCGTTGCCGGGCCAGCGGATGGGATTGCCCGTGGCATCGGCCGCCGGTTCATCCGCCACGCCCGGCAATAGAAGCCCGCCCTGGTCCAGCGCGTAGCTGATATAGGCCAATCCAAGCTGGCGCGAGGCGTTCAGCTCCTTGGTCCGGCGGGCCGCATTCTTTGCCTTCGCCAACGCGGGCAGCAGCAACGCCGCGAGAACCGCGATGATGGCGATGACCACCAGCAATTCGATCAGCGTGAATCCGCTTCGAAGGGACCGGCGTTTCCGAAGTTGTCCTGGACGCCGTCGAATCATGGGGTCGCCAGCTGGACGCGATAATACTTCTGCTCCGTGATGGAATCGGAATCGCGCCATTCGACCAGCCCGTCCTCGGGATAGGCCAGGGTTGGGTCGGTCACCGTTTCCCAGTCTGCCAGAGTTCGGGATCGCTGGATCACAAACACCTGACCGGCGGCGCCGGTGAATCGAAGGACGGGGATCTGATCCTCAAGATGCAGGGAAAGCCTGGAGCCGACGGTGTAAGTCAGATCCAGCCGCCCTCCACGCTTGCCGGGCGTCTTGTTCGTGGCGACTCGGAGGAAGCCGTCGGTGGAGGTCTGGTGCAGCGCGCTGACCACCAGCCCAAGCTGGCCGGCGTCGAGCGATCGTTGCAGATAGGTCTGGATGTTGGGGTCGTTGACATCCAGGTCAAAAATCAGCGTGTCGCCGGCGGCAATGGCCTCGCCGGCGCTTTTGCCGGTGATGGACGCCACCGCCCACGGGTTGGCTTCCACGCCTTCGTAAACATTGTTGTTCACGGAGATGACATGGCCTTCGTTGTCGAACGAAAGGGGGAAGGCGTTGCGGCTGAAGGGCGGCGCGGTTTCGACCATCGGATTGGTGAATTCATTGTACAGCGGCGGGGTCGCGGCCTGGCCCCCGTTGGGATCAAAGGAAAGACGCTCATAGCCGTTGGTGAGTCCGAATCCAAAGAGGCAGATCGGCCGCCCCGGATCCGAGTCCGCGACATGGTCGGCGGCGTAGTTGTCGTCGGAAGGAAGGAGGTGGGTTTTCCAACTGTCGTAGGTGGGATCGTAGATCACCTCCTGGGTGATATTGCCTTCGCCATCCTTGGCGGGAACGACCTCCACTACTTCCAACGTCAGCCGGGCGGAATGAATTCCATAGCTGGAGGCTCCCAAGCCGGCGGGAATGCTTCCCGAAAGGCTGTATCCCGCGTGGTAGGCCGCCGCCCGGTCTTCTTCGCTGCCCGAGATCCCGCGTTTGGTGAACAGCGCCGCGTCCGTCCACGACCCGGCTTGGGTGCCGCTCAGGCGGTGATAAACCCATTGGTCGAGGCCAGGCGATTCAAAGGAGGCGTCCTGGGCCGCTCCAACCGCGGCACTTCCGATCAGGGCGCCGCAAATGGCGGCCCTCTTCACAGCATGTTGCATGAATGTCAGCGTCATATTTCTGAAGGTCCTGCGATGCCTGGGCATCGCGCCATGTTTTGTCCGTTGTTCCGTGGCCATCTCATTTATGGCCGGGGATATTCTCGGACCTCACACCGTTGGGATTCCACCCGGGGACGGTCAGATTTCACCCGCCCGCGACCAGTTGGAATTGCTTGGGGTTCACCCCGAATTCCTGGCGAAACGCAGCGGCGAAGTGGCTGGGGTTGTGGTATCCCACGAGCGAAGCCGTTTCCAAAACCGTGGCTTCCCCCGTCTCCAAAAGCTGTCGTGCCCGGTGCATGCGCTGCCCGCGCAGGTAACCGAAGGCCGTCCGGCCAAAGACACGGTGAAAGCCGCGCTTCAGCTTGCTCTCGCACAACCCCACCGAACGGGCCAGCTCCGCCAAGGACGGCGGTTCCTCCATGCGCTGGTTCAGGAGGGATGCCGCCGCTCGGATTCGTTCCTCGTCGGCCCTCAGCCAGCGGCAGGTGTTCCTGCAGGGGCCGGCCGGGTCGGACAGCGACTGGATCATCTCGGTGAGCATGCCCGCGAAGAGGGACTCCATCGCCAGCATCCGCAGGGCACCGCGGAGGGGGCATCGCCGCACTCTTTCCACCAGGGCGCCCACCCTCGGTCCCATGGGCAGCGTGAGGTTGGGACACCCATCGCCGCGCGCCAACCGGAGGGCGCGAAGGGCTCCCGCAGAGCCGTCGCCGGCGAAGTACCCCGTGAACTCCTCCAGCGCGATGGCGGCGGTCAGGTGGATCGAGGATTCGCTGCGGAGGGCGCAGTGCTCCACCAGGGACGGGCCGTGAATCAGGCTCATTTGACCGGAAAAACGGCAGAAGTCGCCCCGGAATCCCTGATGCCGTTCGCGCCATCCGCCGGCCACGGCAATGGCCAGGAACACCACGGACGATTCCTCGCTGACATTCACCCGGTAGTCCTTGTCGAACTGCCCATGGCCCCAATGGATCGAAACGTGGGGCCGCACCTGGTGAAACCGGAACGGGCCATCCCCCCACGATGCCTCCGCCCGACCCTCCGTCTCCCCCGCGTTGTCAGCGACCGCCTGTGGCCCAACCTTCATCTGTCCGTGGGCAAGCGTTGTCGGTCTCGGAGCGGCGCGCCTTCGCAGCGTTGCCCTTTGTTGGCGAAGTCTTGCTTTCGCGTTTCAGGCACACCTCAGAATTTTGAGGGAGCGACCCACCGGTGAGCCGTGCACTTCGAAACTCACCCCATGTCGTCCGCAGGGGGGAGTACGACTCGTTGAAATCTCGCCCCACCCGGTTTGGGTCGTGGCTTTGTTGAAACTGGAGCACCCGGACCTGGGACTTTCCCACCTCATCCAAGAAACTGAGAGACGTCCGTCGTGCCACCTGTCCCGCGCCGAAGCTCGACGCCCCAGTTATCAGCGGTAGCATGGGCGCGGTTTGCCGGCCTCCGCTTCCGGGTTGCCAGCGGCGCCGGTGAGGCCGCCAGTTGTCATTCCACCCATGAGCGTTCGCCTGTGTCTGATTCTGTTGTCGTTGCTCGCGTTGTCGGGGTCCCTCCGTGGCGATGAGCCGGCGGCGAAACCGGCGAAGGAACTCATCCTTCCGGGCGAGGCGTTCTCCGTAAACGAACGAATGGCCTTCATCTTCTGGCCGGAACCGGCAAAGCGCCGCTCGCCGCAGCCATGGATCCTTTACGCGCCAACGCTGCCGGCATATCCCGACGCCGCGGAGAAATGGATGCATGAGCAGTTTCTCGCAGCCGGCGTCGCGGTCGCGGGCATTGACGTGGGCGAGGCTTACGGGAGTCCGGCGGGCCGGACGCTCTTCACGGCCCTCTATCGGGAATTGGTGGACCGGCGCGGCTTTGCCACAAAGCCCTGCCTCCTGGGCCGCAGCCGCGGCGGCCTGTGGGCGGCCAGTTGGGCCGGCGAACATCCCGACAAGGTCGCCGGACTGGCCGGAATCTATCCCGTATTTGACTTCCGCACGTATCCAGGGCTGGAAAAGGCGGCTCCGGCTTACGGGCTCGCGCCGGAGGCGCTCGCGGCGCGGCTCGACGAGTTCAATCCCATCGAGCGCGCCGGACGGCTGGCGGCCGCACGCATTCCGGTGTGCCTCATTCACGGCGACGAGGACCAGCTCGTGCCGCTGAAGGAAAACTCCTCGGAACTGCTGGCCCGTTACCGGACTGCCGGTGCCGGAGAGTTGGTCCGCCTGATCGTCGCCCAGGGCCAGGGGCACAGCTTTTGGGAGGGGTTCTTCCGTTGTCAGGAACTGGTGGACTTCACCATCGCACGGGCCAAGGCAGGCGCGGAGATGCCGCGTCCGTAGGCATTGCCTGGGTGTTCCGGTCGGACGTGAAGGGCCCAGTTGCTGTCGTCGCAGGCGATCCTTTCGGACAGATTTCGGACCGCCGATTCCTTCGTCTCGCCGACGGCGGCGCTGCAGACTCCGGTTCGCCGCTATCGCTTGGGCGGCTGGCGGGAGAGGACGACCCCCTCGGTCCGGCCGTCGAGTTGATCCCGGACATTGGCCGCCCGGGCGGCGATGAACCGTTTGAGCTGCCACGCAGGACGGTTGGGATCCATGGGATTGTCGCCGTCCCGTGAGCCTTCACGAACCTCGTCCGAAACGGCCAAGTCGAACTTTGCGAGCCGGTTCGTGGACCACTCCGCAATCACCGGACGCAATGCGGCGGCGACATCGTCCACACGCCGGTTCAAGCGCGCGGGAGCGAAAGGACCGCTCACCAAACGATCCAGTTGCTCCCGGTATTGCCGCTTGAACTCCGGCACTCCCATCAGTCGCTCCAGGAACCGGTGGGACCCCAGCCAGGGACGCCAGATGTTGGCGCGTTCCCGATCCTCCGCCGTCGCGACAAACGGAAATTCGCCCCACGAGTGATCCAGATCCCATGGGATGAACCCGATGCGCTGGGTGACCGGATCCAGGTAGAAGAGAAAGTTCTGGCCGTTGGACAGGATGCCGTCGTAGTTCGACAGCAGGACTTCCGACGCCAGAAACCGCGCCGTTTCCGGAAGATCCACATGGTCTTCCACGCGGGCCGCAAACTCCTCGTCGGAGGCTTGCGTAACGAATCGCGCCAGTTCCATGACCCGTGCCTGCTGGGCGGGAGTGATCGGGGTTTTCGGATCGTAGATGGCATCGTAATCCGACCAATTCGTGCCCAGGTCGGAAAACAATTCCTGAGTGACCGGCTTGAACAACGCCACGCCAGGCATGGCGAACACTTCCCGCGCCCACTCCTCGTCCGGGTTCTCGATCATCACATAGGGGCCGAGGAGACGGTTGGTTTCCTGGCCGGCGATGGAAAGGAACACACGGGCGAAGGCTGTGCGCGGCGCCGGCACGCCGGCATCGCGGAAGAATTCATAGGCCAGCGTATCGCTCAGACAGGTCAAGTCGGCGGAGAGATTGCCCAGGTTGAAAATGCTCCGGCCCGCCACGGCTTGTCCGGGCGCATGCTTGTCCAGGTCGAGCTTGAACGGCTTGCGGTACCCGCGGATGCCCCCCAGGTAGGTCCCGTTCCCCTTGAACCGGATGGCCACATTGGTGAAGCGGCGCGCTCCAAATTCGACGTCGCCCTTGGACCACGGAAAGTCAATCCCGATGACCCCGGAAAGTCCGTTGCGTGAGGCCTTGGGATTCCGAAGCGTCGGTGTGCCGTCGGGACTCATCCATCCCGAGACGGGCGGCACCTGCTGATGTTGGATGGCCTGCCAGCCGGTCGCGGAAAATTGGAGATGAATGTTCCAGACGTTGGTCTGCCGGAACAGATCGTCTGCCGAGGCGGCAAAACGGGCGTCTCCCACCGGCCCGGCGTAGGTGGGCACCACGCCCGGACGGCCCGGCATCTCCTCAGGAGTCGCCGGCGGGCCCATCTGGACCATCTTGGCGAAGAACCAGCCTTGAACCTCCGGAATTTGGAAGGCGCCCCAGATTCCCAAGGCCAGCAGGACCAGCAGGAGAAAGAAGCTTCCGACGAGGACTCCGAGCAACGCCAGCCAGCGTTTCCATCCCGACGCCGGCAGACGGGGTCTTCGCAATGGCATGGCGAAATGTTACGACGGCATGGTTCTCTGGAAAAGATCGAAAGCTCCGCCTTCAACCCGTGCGTCGCCATGGAGAGGCCGGCCATCCAGCCCGGACTCCCATCAACCGCCCTGCGGGGAGGAGAGGGGACCGGAAAAGTGGAGGCCGAAACCGTCGGGATCCGCGACCATGAAGGCCCAGCCGCCGCCGCGCTGGCGCTGGAGCGGTTGCAGCACCCGCAGACCCAGGGCGCCGACGCGCTTCCATAAGGCATCAAGGTCCGGCACCGTCAGCCGCAGATTGGTCCGCGGCGAGTTGTCGGGCTCGCCGGCAAAGGCCCAGCGCGGACGCTCGGGCTGCACCAGCACGAGGCGGTGTCCGCCGCGGATCAGCTCCGCCGAGTGTTCGGTGGCCCCAGCGGCGACAAATCCCAGGGCCGCATAGAAGGAGCGGGAGCGGTCCAGGTTCCGGACGAACAGCTCCAGGGTAACGCCGGCGGGCTGCGCCGCCGCCGAATCCCAAACCGCCATCCGGGTGTGGACGTATTGATGGCGGGTGGCCTGGGCGAGCCGGAGGCGCGGCGTCATCGCCGGCCGCAAGAAGTGCAGGGTGCGATTCATAGAGTCAGGCAATGGGATTTGAGACGGTCGAAATCGGATCAGGCCGCGTCGCGAACCTCCTCGACGATCCGCCCGTCGAAGAGATGAATCTGGCGGTCGGCATGGCGCGCGAAACGCGGATCGTGGGTGACCATGCAGATGGTGGTTCCCTCGCGATGCAACTGGCGGAGCAGGTCCATGACCGCCTCGCCGTTCTTGGAATCCAGGTTCCCGGTCGGCTCGTCGGCCAGCAGGATGCTCGGTTGGCCCCCCAGCGCCCGGGCGACCGCGACGCGCTGCTGCTGTCCGCCCGACAACTGGCTCGGATAATGCCTCAGCCGGTGGCTCATGCCGACCTTCTCCAGGGCTTCCATCGCGCGCTGCTTGCGTTCCGCCGCCGCCAGCCCGCGATAGGTCAGCGGCAGCTCCACGTTTTCGAACACCGTGAGGTCCCCGATGAGATTGAAGCTCTGGAAGATGAATCCGATCTCGCGATTGCGGATCCGCGCCCGGGCCGAATGGTCCAACTGCGCCACCTGCTGCTGGTTCAGCACGTAGGTGCCTTCGCTGGGCGTGTCGAGCAGGCCGAGGATGGCCAGCAAGGTGGATTTGCCGCATCCGCTGGGTCCGGCGATGGACACATATTCGCCCTGCTGGATCTCCAGATGGATCCCGGACAGCGCATGGGTTTCGATCTCATCGGTCAGAAAGACCTTTTGGATGCCGTCGAGTTGGATAAGTGAAGGAGTCATTTGTGATGGGTCCGTGGTCAGTTGTCGGTGGTCCGTGGAAGATTGTCGGTTGGAGCCATGGGGTTCCTACAGGGGGAGTAGACGGGTCTGGTCAATAGACACGGGGATCGGAAACTCTGGGGATGGATCCTCCGGGCTCGGTGTTGAACACCTGTCTCGCCTCCATCGGCACCCGGGAAACCGTTCATAAATTGTCGCAATCCCCGGAATCGCCTCCTCGACAGACCACGATCTACTGACCACCCACAATTGTTGGAATCGCCCGACATAACCAAAAAATGGAACCGGAGAATCTCGACTCCTCTATGGCAAGCGAACTTTATTGAATCCATCCCATTGACTCATGTCGGACAGGATGACCTTGTCGCCGACGTCCAGGCCTTCGACGACCTCGATGGTGCTGACGGAGCTGCGGCCCAGCTTCACAGGAACCCGCACGGCATGCTTCCCGTCGGGCTCCACGCGGAACAAACCCACGGTGCTGTCGGGCTGTCCCTGGACCGGACGGCCCACATGGAGGGCGTCTGCGAGGCGCTCCAATTCGATGGTGGCCTCGACGCTCTGGTCAGGACGGGCGCCACGCGGCAACGGCCCGTCCAGCTTGATCTCCACAAGCACAGTGCCGTTTTGAACCGCCGGATCCACGCGGATCACCTGGCCCACCACTTCACCGTTGCGGTTATCCACCACGGCCGCCTGCCCGCGCGCAACATCGCGGGCCTGGGTCTCGGCGACGCGGACCTCGGCCTTGAGGCGGGTGGGTACGACCACCTTGGCGAGCGTGGCTCCCGGGGTGACCCGCTGCCCGGATTGCAGCACCTGGGTGTCGCCCAATTGGGTGAGCACCCCCTCGATTCCGGCGCGCACACGGAGGTTTTCCACCTGGCGCTGTCGCAGGTCGCGGAGGGCGCGAAGCTTTTCGACCTCCGCCTGCTGGACCGCGAGCTGGGCCTTGGCGGATTCGGCGGCAAACTCAAGCCGGCGCATTTCAATGGCCACACGAGCCTCCAAGTCATCCGCCTTGGCCTGTGACTTCTTGAGCGTAATGGATGGCACCAAGCCCGCCTGGGCCAGCGCCTCATCGGCGTCGGCTTCCAGCCGGGCCTGCTTCGCGTCCGCGCGCAGCGTGGCCAGCGCCGCCTCCTGGGACAATCGGTCGCTCTCCAACTGCACCTTCAGCCGCTCCAGTTGAGTTTCCGCACCGCGCACCTGCCATTCGGCATCGAAGGCGCTTTGCTTCAGTTCCGGATTGCTGAGTTCCAACACCACCGTGTCGGCCTGCACTGCGGCACCCGGTTGAATGAGGATGCGTTCCACTTGGCCCGCGGTGTCCGCCTGGATGAACTGGATCTGCTCCGGAACCAGCGTGCCGTTGCCGCGGACCTGCCGGAGCATCTCGCCACGCTTGACGGTGTCCAGCCAGGGCGTGGACACGAGCGGAGCTGCGGGCTCCAGGCGCGACAGGATCGCCGTGATCGCCGCCAACCCGGCGATCCCCGCCGCGCCGATGAGCAGGCGGCGGCGGCGGCGTTTGCGGGCGAGATCCGGGCGGGCGATGTCCATGCCGGTGCTGGCGGGTGTGAAGCCTGAAGAGGACTTCCAATTCGTTCCCCGATCGGATGGGGCGGAAGTGGCCTGGATGGCAAGACGGTTCATGCAGTTTTTTTGCTGTGTTGCTTCTCCGTCAGCGCCTCTTTCGAGCAACGCGGACACCTGGGGGTTCGCAGCGGCCATGCCAGCATTGGAAGCTAAATTAATAACGATGCAACTTGTTGATGAAAAATGAGTTGCGAATTATCTGCGCGTCGTCGGGTCGAACCTCGAAGAATCCAGGACCTTCGTTTCCGGGATTTCGCCTTCCCAAAATTGGGACAGAAATGCGACCGCAATCCAGGGAGGAATCGTGCGCGTCGGCGGCCTGCGCCGTGCCGATCAACGCCCGGCGGGTTCCGTTTCTCCGGTTCCGCGGGTTGTGGCGCCGTCGCCATGGATGGGAAGGCGCAGCCGGGCCACGCATCCCGGCCGATCACTGCGGTTCTCCAGGGTGACGGTTCCACCGTGGTTCTCGGCAATCTGCCGGCAGAGGATCAGTCCGATGCCGCTGCCTTTGGGCTTGGTGGTGAAGAACGGCACGAACAGGTTGGCCGCGCTGGCGATTCCAGACCCGGTGTCGGTCACGGTCGCTTCCACCTCCTCGGAATCTCGTCGCCAAGCGAGCACCACCACCGGCTCGTCTCCCGGACCCGCCCGGCCGCCTGCGGGGGAAGCCAGGGCGGAGTCCACGGCGTTGCGGACCAGGTTGATCAGCAATTGCTCCATCTGGTCGCCATCCACGGGGATCTCGCAGGCCGGACCGTTGCGCACCGCGACCGGCACCCGCGATTCCAGCGCTGCCACTCGCCGGATAAGGGCGGGAAAGTCCACGGGGCCACGCCGTGGCGGCGGCAGCTTCGCCAGGCGGGAATAGGCGTCGAGAAACCGCGTCAGGGCGTCGGAACGCTGTCCGATCACCCCCAGTCCCCGAAGGCAATCCTCGCGCCAATCGGCGGGAAGCGGGTCCCGGGACACCAGGAACTCCAGGCTGCCGGCGAGGCTTTTGATGGGCGCCAGCGAGTTGTTGAGCTCGTGTCCCAGCACCCGCACGAGGCGTTGCCAGGCCTGGCGTTCCTCCTCGCGGAGGGCGCGGCTGAGATCGGTGAGGACCAGCAGTTGATGCGGACGTCCATCCTGACGGAATTCCGACCGTCGGAGCGCAAAGCGTCCCGCCGCGCCGGGGAAGGTGAGGGACAGCGTGCGGGCCGATGCTCCGGACAGGCCGTCGGCAAGACTCAGCTCCTGGGCCGTGCGCCCGAGCAACTGCTCGACGGGGCGCCGCAGCAGATTTTCGGCGGCCCGGTTGGCCAGCCGGAGGCGTTGGCTGCCGTCAAAGGCAAACACGGCGACGTCCAGTTCGGCCATCACCGTGCGCAGCAGCGCGGTGGCCTCCAGGGCTCCCAGGCGCTGCTCCCGCAAGGTTTCCGCCAGGGCGTTGGCCTCCAGAAACACTTCGCCCAGGGCATCATCACGCACCGCGCCCCGGGCGCGGGTCGAGAAGTCTCCTTCCCGCAAGCCGCCCAGGAGGTTGGACAGCGTTTGCAGCGGAAACACCACGCGGTGCACCAGGAGCAGCGCTGCGATTCCCGCGGTCATCGTCGCAAGAATGCCGAGGCTCCAGCGCAGGGCGGAAGATCCGGCGCCCGTGCCCAGCACCAGCACCAACGCCAGGAGGCCCGGCGCGGCGACCGCGAGGGTCATGAGGCGCAAGCGGCGTTCGAATCGGAATTGGGCACGCACGCCAGGCCGCGGGCTACAGCCCGTATTTCTCCAGCCGCCGGTAGAAGGCGCTCCGGCTCAAGCCCAGCGCTTCGGCCGCCTTCATGGCATTGCCACCGCATCGGGCCAGGGTCTGGCGGATCAGAAACCGCTCGACCTCCTCAAGGCTCATGTCCTCGAGCCGGGGAGCCCCCTCGCGCGCAACCCCCAGCCCGAGATCCGCCGCCCGGATCATAGGGCCGTTCCCCAGCAGCACGCCCCGTTCGATGGCATGGCTCAGTTCCCGCAGATTGCCAGGCCAGGTGTGCGCCAGCAGGGCGGTGACCGCGGCGGGCTCGATCCCCGTGATGTCCTTGCGGTAACGCACCCGCTGCTGTTGCAGAAAGAAATGCGCCAGCGGCTCGATGTCCTCGCGGCGCTCCCGCAGTGGCGGAAGGCGGATCTCGATGGTGTTGAGACGGAACAGGAGGTCCTGGCGGAATCGTCCGGCGGACACCTCGGCGGCCAGATCCGCATTGGTGGCGGCGATCAGGCGCACGTCCGCCTGCTGGGTGCGAGAGGAACCCACCCGCTCGTAAGTCCGGCTTTCGAGCACCCGCAGGAGCTTCGCCTGCTGCCCGGAAGGTACGTTGGCGATCTCGTCCAGAAACAGTGTCCCGCCCTCGGCCATCTCGAAACGTCCCACGCGATCCGTCTTGGCATCGGTGAACGCGCCGCGGACGTGTCCGAAGAGCTCGCTCTCGAACAGGGTTTCGCTCAGGCCGCCCATGTTGACCGGAATGAAGGGGCGCAGTGAGCGGGGGCCGGCTGCATGCAGGGCCGAGGCCACCACGCCTTTCCCCGTGCCATTCTCCCCGGTGATCAGCACGGTGGCGTCGCTCGGTCCCACGCGCTCGATCAATTCCAACACCGGCCGCATCGCCGGGGATTGGCCGACCAGCACCGGACCCCGGCCCTGCCGGGCGGTGGTCGCCGCCGCCAGCCGCTCTCCCTCGCGCAGGGCCCGCCGCAGTGCGATTTGGTTGCGGACGATGGCCAGCACCCGGGCGTTGTCCCAGGGTTTCTGGATGAAATCCCGCGCGCCGCGGCGCATGGCCTCGACGGCCAGCTCCACGGTGGCCCAGGCGGTCATCACGACGACCGGAAGGGTGGGATCCACCGACGGCACCCGCGCGAGGAGATCCAAGCCTTCCTGCCCGCTGGTCGTGTCGCGAGTGTAGTTGAGGTCGGCTACCAGCAGGTCGAACTCGGTGCGCATCAGGGCGTCCACCGCTGCCTGGGGCGAGGATACCACTTCAGTGCGCCAGCCCTCTGTCTTGAACAAAAGGCGCAGAGCTTCTCCGACGTCCGGCTGGTCGTCGGCCAGGAGAATTCGCGGAACATTGGAGACGGCCACGGGGCGGATGTAGCGTCAATGCCCCGGGCAGCGCAAGGCGGGGAAACGAAAAAGCCCCGTCCGGAACCGGACGGGGCTCTGCAAGAGGCGGGCTGGCGGGCGCTCAGTCCACCACTTCGATGCCCATGTTCCGGGCCGTGCCGGCGATCATGCGGACGGCCGCCTCCTCGCTGTTGGCGTTGATGTCGTTGCCCTTGATCTTGATGATCTCGAGAATCTGTTTGCGGGTCACCTTGCCCACCTTGTCCTTGTTCGGAACCTTGGACCCGGAGGCGACGCCCGCCGCCTTCTTGAGCAGCACGGAGGCTGGGGGCGACTTCAGGATGAACGTGAAGGACTTGTCCTGATAGACCGTGATGACCACCGGGATGACGAGGCCTCCCTTGTCCTTGGTGGCGGCGTTGAACTCCTTGCAGAAGGCCATGATGTTGATGCCTTGGGAGCCCAGCGCGGGGCCGACGGGAGGCGCGGGATTGGCCTGGCCGGCGGTGATCTGAAGTTTGACGATGCCTGTGACTTTCTTTGCCATGGTGCGGATTCTATGAGTTGCGGCGGTTTGCGACGTCGGTGTGAGGCATCACGACTTCTCGACCTGCCAGTATTCCAGTTCGACGGGCGTCTTGCGCCCGAAAATATCCACGGTGACCTTGAGCTTGCCCTTGTCAGGCTCGATTTCCTCAATGACGCCGCTGAAGTTGAGGAACGGTCCGTCGTTGATCTTCACCGTCTCGCCCACTTCGAAATTGACCTTCGGCTTCTCGGCGTCCTCGGCGTCGCTGACGGCCGCCTTGATGGAGGCGATTTCCTCCGGATCCACTTCCGCAGGCCGGTCGCCTCCGATGAATCCAATCACTCCGTCAATGCCCTTGATGAAGTACCATGGCTTCTCCAGGAGCCGGCGATTGTCATCGAGCAGGGCCATTTCGATATAGAGGTACCCCGGATGGAGCTTCCGGTTGGTGACCGTCTTTTTGCCGCCCCGCACCTCCACCACCTTTTCCATCGGCAGCAACACCTCGGAAATGTACGACTCCATCTCTTCCAGACGAAGCCGCTTGAGGATACTGTCCCGGACTTTCTGCTCCTTGCCGGCAAGGACATGGAGGGCGAACCAACGGAGTTTCATGGCCGAACGGAGGGGGAAGCTACTCGATCAAGCTGCGGATCACCTTCAGCACGGCCGCATCCACGACCAGAAGGAACACCGCCAGAACGGCGATGGTGCACAGCACCAACACGGTGGTTTCGCGTAATTCGTCCCGGCTGGGCCAACTGCATTTGCGCAGTTCGTCGCGGGTTTCACCGACGTAGTTGGAAAACCGCGTCAGGTATCCGTACTTCCAGAGAAACCCGAAGGCGGCGCCGACGATGACGGCCCAGATCAGCAGTTGGATGTAGAACTTGGTCACACAGATGAAGGGATGATGGCGGAGGGGGAGGGATTCGAACCCCCGGTGGGTGATGCCCACAGCGGTTTTCAAGACCGCCGCAATAGACCACTCTGCCACCCCTCCACGGGGTATTGGCAGGGCGTGAGGGACTCGAACCCCCAACCAACGGTTTTGGAGACCGCTACTCTACCAATTGAGCTAACGCCCTGTCCGTTACGAATCCTCTCTCTTTCGACGATGCCCGGGAAGACCGGAATTCATCCGGCCATCCCGGTCGGCGGCTTCAGGCAATCACTTCGGTCACGCGGCCGGCGCCGATGGTGCGGCCGCCCTCGCGGATGGCGAAGCGAAGCCCCTTCTCCATCGCGACCGGCGCGAGGAGCTTGATCTCGACGTTCACGTTGTCGCCCGGCATCACCATCTCGACACCCGCCGGCAGCGTTACGCTGCCAGTGACATCGGAGGTGCGGAAATAAAACTGAGGGCGGTAGTTGTTGAAGAACGGGGTGTGGCGGCCGCCTTCATCCTTGGTCAGCACGTACACTTCGGCCTTGAAATGGGTGTGCGGCTTGATGGATCCCGGCTTGGCCAGGACCATGCCGCGCTCGACCTCCTCCTTCTTGGTGCCACGGAGCAACACGCCGCAGTTGTCGCCCGCCTGGGCGGACTCCAGCAGCTTGCGGAACATCTCGATGTCGGTGGCCGTGGTCTTGCGGGTTTCCCGCAAGCCGACGATTTCAACCTCCTCCATCTTCTTGAGCATGCCGCGCTCGACGCGGCCGGTGACCACGGTGCCGCGGCCTTCGATGTTGAACACGTCCTCGATGCACATCAGGAACGGCTTGTCCTGCTCACGCACCGGCTCCGGAACGAAGCTGTCCAGGGCGTCGAGCAGGCTGGCAATCGCCGCTTCGCCCTCGGGCTTGCCGGCGAGCGCCGCCGTGGCCGAACCCCGGATGATCGGGGTCGTGTCGCCGGGGAACTGGTACTTGTTGAGGAGTTCCCGGATTTCCATCTCGATCAACTCCAGCAGGTCGGCATCGGCCAGATCCACCTTGTTGAGAAACACCACGATGCTCGGCACGCCGACCTGGCGGGCCAGCAGGATGTGCTCGCGAGTCTGCGGCATCGGGCCGTCCGCAGCGCTCACCACCAGGATGGCGCCGTCCATCTGGGCCGCGCCGGTGATCATGTTCTTCACGTAGTCCGCATGGCCCGGACAATCCACGTGGGCGTAGTGGCGCTTGGGGCTCTCGTATTCCACGTGCGACACCGCAATGGTGACGGTCTTGGTGTCGTCACGCACCGTGCCGCCCTTGGTAATGTCGGCGTACGAAATTGACGGAGCGAGTCCCTTGCGATTCTGCACCGCGACGATCGCGGCGGTCAGGGTGGATTTGCCGTGGTCCACGTGGCCGATGGTGCCCACGTTCAGATGCGGCTTCGTGCGTTGGAAGTTCTCTTTTGCCATGTGACGGACGTATGCTGGTTTTCTCGCTGATCGTTGCTCAGAAAGGCGCCGCTGACTGGAGCCCACGATCGGGTTTGAACCGATGACCTCGTCCTTACCAAGGACGTGCTCTGCCAACTGAGCTACGTGGGCATCGCGATTCGGCCGTTCTGCCGCCTCCCGGCGACAAAAAATTCAGTCCCTGCGCCGGTTGAGGCGAAGAAACCGAAGTCAGGCGTCTGCAACGCTTCTCTGAAGCACCAATTGGTAGGAGTGCCCGGAATGAGTGTCAACGGGTTTCTCCGAATCCATCGGCATCCATTGAACCAAATTGCACATGTAAACATAACAAGCCTCCGCCGCGGCCGAGAAGTCCAGCGGGCAGGCCGATCTACGGCCCGTTTGACACTCCGCGGCGCGCTAGACTACCGTGGTTTCAACATGAGCGCCACGGCCGAAGCCATTCCATCCCCATCGTCTTCTTCCACGACACCTCCCGCTTCCACTGGCGACGCAGTGGTCCTCCTCACCGAAGCGGCGGCCCGCCAGGTGGCTTCCATGCAGGCCCAGGAGGGCGGCGCGGCGAAGCTGCCACTTCGCGTGTATGTGGAGGCCGGCGGTTGCTCGGGCATGCAGTACGGCATGCAGTTCGACGAGACGCGCGAGGGCGATCTGATTTCGGAGCAGCATGGGGTGAAGGTGATCGTGGATCCCTTCAGCGCGAATTACATCCGAGGCGCCTTGGTGGATTTCAGTGACGCTCTGACCGGCGGCGGATTCAAAATCAACAACCCGAATGCCCACAGCACCTGCGGGTGCGGCAAATCGTTCCATGGCTGACCGGTCCCCCGGAAGCACGGGGGACAGGGACGGAGGAGCGGGGGAAGTCACGCGGTCTCGAATCCTGCCGTGGCGACGGTGACTTTGAGGCGGCGCGCGCATTCCTCCATCTCGGGTTGCTCCAGCAACAGCGTGCGGCCTGCTTCAACGGCCAGGACCGCCACCCCGTGCTTCGCGCAGACTTCGATGGTGCGGGGTCCGATGCAGGGGATGTCGAACCGCAGATCATGGCCCTCTTTGGCCACCTTGACAGCCACGGCGCCCCCATGGCGTCCGGCCAGCCGGCCTCCACGTTCCAGGCAGGCGTCAGTCCCCTCAAACGCCTCCACCGCCAGCGTTGTCCCGTCCTTCACCACCACGCTCTGCCCGATCTCCATGCGCGAGATCTCTTTAGCGATGCGAAAGCCGAAGGCGATATCGCCTTGCTGCACTTCGCTTGGGGACGGCCCGATCTGATAGTCCGGTCCCGGCATCCAGGGCCGGATCCATCGCAGCGGCTCGATCAAGGTCACGCCCTCCTTTCGCAATTCCTCGGCCACCGCGCCAAACAGGCTGTGGGCATTCTTCTCCTTGATCTTGAGTAGCAGTGTCATGGCTCGAAAATCGGGACGCACATCGAACAGGTTGCGGGGCGCCAACTGCCCCAGCATCACGCACTCCCGGACCCCACGCTCCACAAAGGTTTCGATCATCCGGCCCAATTGCCCCACGCGCAGCCAGACCACCTCATCCACCAGGGACACCAGGGCCGGATCGGTTTCCCCCTCGGCCGCCACCGCAACAATTCGCCGCCCGTCCTTCCGGGCCTCGCGGGCGAACAGCAAGGGCAGCGATTTGGAACCGGCAATCAATCCGAGCGGCGGGTGGTCCACAGGCCGAGCTTGCGCCGGGATGGCATGCCGCTGAAGCCGAAAACCCCGGCCCCCCCTTGATTCAGGCCGGAAACTCCGCAGGATTCCGGCGACGCCGATGCGCTATATCGCCGCCATCCTCCTGTGCTGGCTTCTGGTGCCAGGGGACACCGCGCGCGCCATCATCCTATTTGGAACCGGTGATCCGGAGGCTCACACCCTCGCACCGGTCGGCGCTCTGGCGGGCAGTGGATGGGATACCCAGACCGCTGTATCCCCCTCGGCGACGGCGGTGGGCCCCCGGCACTTCGTCTCTGCCTCGCACCTGGGAGCGTCAGTCGCTGTCGGGGCCATCGTTCCCTTTGCCGGTCTGCATTACCAGATCGTCCGGTCCCTCACCGTGCCGGCAACCGGCGATCTTCGTTTTTTCGAAGTGGCGGGGCGCCTGCCCTCCGGCCACATCGCCGAGCTGTATTCGGGTGCCGAGGAGGTGGGACGTCCCGCGGTGATTCACGGGATCGGACGCGGGCGGGGATCCCCGGTGATCTACGAAACCGACGGCGGACCGGAACTTCGGGGATGGCAATGGGGCGCCAACGGAGGACGGCTTCGGTGGGGCACCAACGTGGTCACGGGAACCACCAATTCCGGATGGTACGGCGCCTTGTTGGTGATGCATTTTACCGGAACCGCAGGAGCCGATGAAGCCACGGTGGCCAACGGCGACTCGGGGGGAGGGCTCTTCGTGTGGGACGATGACGGACGCTGGAAATTGGCGGGCGTGACGATGGACACGGAAAGCACCTTTCGGCTCACCGCCACCTCTCCGGACCTGAGGGCGGCCGTTTTCGATCGCCGCGGACTCTTTGGATACACTCCTCAAGGGCAATTGATGAAGATCCCGGAAGACGATCCGGTGCCCGGCACGTATGTCCTGCTGACGCGCATCTCGCCCGTGGCCCAGCGGATTGCCAACGAAATCGCGCGGCCGGCGGACAATGCCTGGCCGCGCCTGCGGTCCGCCTCCACCGCCACCGGCGAATACAGCGAACACGAGCCCTACGCCGTGGAGTCTACCTCGCGGACGATCCGTGTTCCCGTGGATCAGGAACAGCAATTCTTCCAGCTTTCTGAGGGCTGGAGGGTGACTTCCATCCAACGGGACGGCGCCACCGTCGTCATCCGCTACTGAGCGACGGCGCGGCGATCGTTCAGCTCAGCTTCCACTGCCCGGGCATGGCGATCTTGTAGAAGCCTTCGGCATCGGGCAGGGACTTCGGCTCGGCGTCCCACGCCAGGCGATCCGGGAACAGGTTCAGTTCCGAATTCAACGCCTGGTCCCAACTGATCTCCACCCCGGAATAGGTGGCAAACCGCCCCAGGATGGCGGTCAGCGTGGACTTGGCGCCGTTGAACGCCTCGTTGTACTCGGTGTTGTTGCGGATCGCCGCAAAGAGATCGTCATGCTCCTGCTGGTAGGGATCCACCTGCCGCTCCCCCTTGAAGCGCCACGCCTCGCCTGACACCGGCTTGATCATGTGGCCGCCGACATTGCAGAGGCCCTTCGTGCCCACGGCATGCTCATTGACTTCGTTCCAGCAGCCGCGGATGTGGCGGCACTGGCTGAAGGCGGTGGAACCATCGGCATAGAAAAACTCCACGGCGTGGTGGTCGTAGATTTCGCCAAATTGCTTCTCGGTGCGGACCTGTCGGCCGCCCATGCCGCGGGCCTTCACCGGGTAGCCGTTCTTGACCCAGTTGGCGACGTCGAGATTGTGGATGTGCTGCTCGACGATGTGGTCGCCGCACAACCAGTTGAAATAATACCAGTTGCGCATCTGGTACTCCATCTCCGATTGCCCGGGCTTCCGAGGGTTCACCCACACGCCGCCGTCATTCCAGTACACCCGCAGCGTGTGAATGTCGCCGATCGCGCCGTCGTGAAGACGCCGCACCGTGTCCAGATAGCCCGGCTGATGGTGGCGCTGCAGGCCGATGCCCACCTTGAGGTTCTTGCGCTTGGCCTCCTCGGCGGCGGCGAGAAAACGCCGGACTCCCGGGCCGTCGGTGGCCACCGGCTTCTCGGCGAACACATGCTTGCCCTGGCGAATCGCCTCCTCGAAGTGCATCGGGCGAAATCCGGGGGGGGTGGCCAGGATAACCACATCGGCCAAGGCGATGGCGTTCTTGTAGGCATCGAACCCCGTGAACTGGCGGTCGGTGGGGACGTCCACTTTGTCGCCCTGCGCCTGCTTCAAATTCGATAGCGCGCCCTCCAGGCGGTCCTGGAACGCATCGGCCATTGCCACCAACTTGGTTCCCGGGACATTCAGCGCCTGGTTGGCCGCCCCCGAGCCCCGTCCGCCGCAGCCGACCAGGGCCACCTTGAGCGTGTCGCTCGCCTGCGCAAACGCGAAGCGGCTGGCGGTAAGCACGCCGGCCGTGGCGGCGCCGGCGGTGGAAATGAATTGGCGGCGATTGACCGGGGAAGGTGTCGAGGACGAGTTCATGGCGAAGTTCTTGGTGTCCGTTCCGACGCCGTGCGGAAGAGCCCGATTCACGGCGCCGGAAGATTTTTCGGAGACCGGGGAATTCTGCGGAGACGGCAATGCCCGGGCAAGCGCGAATCCGGACGAGTAAACCACCAAGCACCGAAGGGTGGGAGCCTCACGCGATGCGCGCGGAGGAGGCGGAGAAGGTGGGGGAGTCTCCTCGATGAGCCGTGCACCCGGGAAGATACTCTTGCGTGGGAAGGATGAAGGCCCCTAGGCCTCCGTGCGGGGCGGCGAACGACTGCTGCGGTGACTCCACGCGCGTACTGCTCTGCGAACCGTTGCCCTACCGTGTTCGGAGTCCCGCCTTCAGGCGGCCACATGCAGGAAACGAAGAGGGCATGACAATTTCCCACCCACTTCAGAATGCCAGCGCCCTGCCGGGTGAAGCTGGGACTCCGAACCCAGTGGGAAGGCCACAGGCCTTCCCACAAAAAACCGGAGAGGCGACCCCTCTCCCCTTCTCTTACTTGGCTGGGGCGGGCGGCGGAAAGCTGGTCCACCAGCGCTCCAATTCCTCCGGCGTTGCGGGCACCTTGAGCGGCCGCACCACCCGCCACCCAAGGAACTGGGCGTCGGTCAGATACCAACGTGACTTGGGCAATTGAGGATCCCGCATCTTCCACCCCGCCTCACTAGACAGCCGGGCGGCGCAGCGAAGCTTCTCCAGATCGTCATCCCAGGACCCGCCCCGAGCCACGTGCGGGTACTCGGCGAATCCGAACAGGACCGGATTGTCCATCGGCAGAATGGAGTAAGCGTCGGCCTTGTATCCGTCGGTCACCCATTCGGCCACATTCCCCAGCATGTCATGGAGGCCGAAGGCATTGGGCTTTTTCTGCCCGACCTTCTGGTATTTCCCGTCCGCATTGTTGAAGTACCACGCGTACTCGTCGGCTTGGGAGGCGTCGTCGCCCCAGTAGTAGGTCGTCGTCGTGCCCGCGCGCGCCGCGTACTCCCACTCCGCCTCGGTCGCCAAACGGTAGAAATGACCGGTCTTGGCCGACAGCCAGCGGCAGTACATGAGCGCCGCGTAATGGGTCATGCTGATCGCGGGGAACCCGTCCTTGCCCATGCCAAAGCTCATTTCGACGTAGGGCGTGGTGGGGCGGCTCACGGCATCCGCCTCCTTGCCCGCGTACGGATTGCCGCCGTCGGCGGGCCGCGCGAACTCCGTCAGCAGCAGCAACTCGCGGTTCACCCGCTCGGTGCTGATATTGGATCCCTTCTCCAGGCTCGGAAACTGGAACAACTCGTACTCGTTCCAGGTCACCTCGTTCTTGCCCATCCAGAAAGGGTCCAGCTTGACCTTGTGGCGCGGGCTCTCGTTGGCCTGATGGCCCGGCGCCCCCTCGGCGCTGCCCATTTCAAACTCCCCGCCGGGAATGGCGATCATCTCGAAGGTGACCTGGTCGTGGACGGTCTCCTTGTAGTTCTGATGCACTGCCGGGGACGCCGCCTGGTTCTTGATCAACTGCGCATGAATCGCGGCTATCACCGCTTTCCAGTCGCGGTCGTTGCTGGCATCCGGCTCGCGCTCCTTGAGCACCAGTCCGTCGGGCCACACCGCTCCCTGATCAATCCAGTTCCGGAGGATGTCGGTCTTCGCTGCCGGAAGCGGCCCCCCCTTCTTCCGGGGCGGCATCAAGTCATCATGATCCGCCGGGAGCACCGTGGTGGTGTACACCTTGGAGGCCAGCGCATCGCCCGCCACGAGATGGCCTGATTTGAAGGCCTCCTCGCGGAGATCCAGGCGAAAGTCTCCCTTGGCGTTCCCTTCCTTGTGACACGAGACGCAGGCCACCTCCAGGATCGGCTGGGCCTGCTTGACGAAGTCCACCTTCTCCCGCTGCTGAAGCCGGAGGTCCTCGGGCCATGGGGCCCCCTCGGTGATCCATTGCTTGAGCAGGTTTTGCTGCGCCTTGGACAACTTTTCGCCCTTGGGGGGCATTACGTCATCGTGATCCTCCGGCAGGGTGGTCAGGGTGTAGAGCGAGGACTTGTCCGGTTCCCCGGGCACCAGGGACGCGCCGTCATCCCCCCCTTGGATCGCGGCCGACCGGGTGGTCAGCGACAGATCGCCCTTGGGCTTTTCATTCCCGTGGCACTTGAGGCAATACACCTCGAGGATCGGACGGATCTCCCGCTTGAAGTCCACCGCGGCGGAGGCGGATAGGGCGGTGGAGATTCCCAGGACGATTCCGAGGGACGACAGGGGAGCGTTTCGCGGCACGCCCCAGTTATCCGAAGCCGCGTCGGCAGTGTCAAATCTCCCGACCGCGCGCGGGCTGCTGCGGCGCATCTCACTTTTTGGGGACTGCGGGATCTGGACACGGATTTCACGGAGGAACACGGATGAATACAGAGAGGGCGCCCTTTCCTCTCCGTGAGAATCCGTGAAATCCGTGTCTCGTTTTTAGCCAGTGTGAATCCAAGGCGCCGTCGTGCCAGCACAGGCCAAAAAACTGAGAGGCGCCCGCCGGTCACTCACTGCTTGTAGGTGCGGCCGGTGAGGTCCGAATCCTCCCACCCTCTCCGGCTGTGGTGGGTCCACCAATCCTCCTCGTCCTTCTGCCGCTTTTCGGGTGCGGCATGCTGGTCGGCGTAGATCAGGTTCAACCGGTCCCGGTGGGCGGACTTGTCCCAGTGCCAGTACGGAATCTCCCACAGCAGCACGGCCCGGGAAGGGCTGACGACGTCGGAATCCCGGCGGCCGCTCACCGGGCGGCGCTCCTCGTAGCTGCCGTCCTTTTTAAGATAGATGTGGTTCCAGATGTAGGTGACGTGGTCGTTGTCGCGCAGAAGATCCTTCAACATGCCGATGGCGGGATCCTTGGCGCGGATGCCGCTGGGACAGGTAAAAAGGCCCGGGGCCGGCTGCCGTGTCAGCCGCCCGGTGTAATTGGTCGGCTTGTTGCCATTCTTCGTCAGGTACGGTTCCAGGGCCTCCGGCAGCCAGACATTGTCGGGGCGCAATGCATGATCGGCTCCCCAGGCGCGGCCCCAGTTTCGCACCAGCGGAAACCGCGCGCCGTAGTCCGAGGCATACAGCGCCACCGCGATGCCGATCTGCTTCTGGCTGTTGAGGCAGTAGGTCTGTTGGGCGCGGGCTTTCGCCTTGGCGAGCGAGGGCAGCAACAGGCCCGCAAGGATGGCGATGATCGCAATCACCACCAGGAGTTCGATCAGGGTGAAGGCGCCCCGGGGCCGTTGCTGGAAACGCTTCGACCGGGAAATCATGCCGCCTTTCAATCACCCACGCCCGGAGAGTCAAGCGCGATCACAGAAGCGCTCAAAGGAACCGCCCAGCAACAGAGTGGCATCACGCCGCAATTCCTCGTCGGAAACCTCCCAGCCCGACGCCGCCAGCGCCGCATACTTCCGGACGAGGCAGCCGGACAGGATCTCGCGGAAGTGCCTCCACTTGTAGATCAACTGATCCACCACCCGTGCGTCGCTGTGCTGCGGAGTGAAGCTGGTGCCCAGCAGTTCCAGCCGCAGGGTGGTGATCTCGGCGGCCAGTTGCGGCGTGTTGGTAAACCACCAGCAGCCGAAGGGATGGAGATTGCGGAATTTCCGGGCCAGCACCGCCAGCTCGTGCTGGTTCTCACGGCTCAGGCAAGTGACCAGGAAGCGATTCTCCGGATGCGCCGCACACAGCGCCTCCAGCGCCGAAAGATCGCTGCGCCCCACGCTGTCGCCCGCCAGGCGGAGCGCCGGATTCACTCCTCGTCGCACCCCCATCATCAGGGCGAAGGGCTGTCCAAACTCCCGCCCGTGAGGCAGTACCGCGTGCTCGATCAGCCAGGACGCATCGGAATCCGACGGCCAGGCAAAGGCGGGCGGCAGCGAGACCATGCAATACCGGGAGTTCATCCGGCGCGTCCAGTGGGCGAGAAACTTCCGGACGCTCCCGGCGGTCGCCGCGTTTCGCTCGAGCGTGACCGGAAACCCGTCCTCCGCCAGTTGCCGGCAGGCGGCGGGCCAGTCCAGGAGGAGCGGGTCTATCCGAAACGCGGCGAAGAACCGCGGGTCGCGGGAGAACTCCGACCGCCATACGGCGCGCTCCTCGGGATCGAATGGGGAATTGGTCATGCCGACCGCCGAGACCCGCGCCAGCGACAGCACCCGGTCCACGAATTCCAGCGGATTCTGCGCCGAGAACCACCGCCGCAGCGCCGTCAGATCCTGTCGTCGGGGATCCAGCCCCAGCGCGTTCAGCGTCGTCAGCACCCCGCGGCAGGCCTCGGAAAGGGGCGAGTTCTCGAGGAACAGCGCGTTCCAGATCCATTCCGCCTGTTCGCTCCGGGACGCCTCCCAGAATTTCGCATAGGGCAGATCCATCTGCCGGAACCCCTCGCTGACCAGATAATGGTACACCAACTGTTCGTCGAGGCCCCAAAGCATCAGCGAGCGGAACGCCGGATCGTAAAGGTGGGTGTGAATGTCGAGCGCCGGGGTGGCATCGAGGGCGGCGCGCACCCGGCGTTCCAGATCAACGACAGCGGTCACGGGGACACCGTACCGGGGGATTGCGGCGGGGACGATGTCCGAATCCACGGGGGAATGACGCTTTGGTTTGCATAGGCCTGGAGAAATCGCTCGGCTCGGCCTGAAGGGCTGCGCCCATTGGCGCTGCCCCAGGTTTTGCGTGGCAAGACATCCGGCGCCCTGAAGGGGCACCAGAGCCTCCCGCGCCCCTCCAGGGCGCACGATTCGCTGGAGCCATGAGCCCCCAGGGCATCGCCAGGAGGCTTGGCTGGGATCTGCGGCCCCGTCAGGGCCAAAAATTGAAAGGTGCCCAATCCGGCTCTGGCCCCCAGATCCTCATGGGATTTCCCGCCCGTCTTGCGGAACCTCCGCCCGGCATGTCCGAAGCCTACCAACTGGTCCAGCTCTCCAACGGCAGTTGGAGCGTTCGTTCGCTGGAGGCCGCCGAGACCTTTCATCCGGTGGTCGGTCCTGCCGCCGAGGCGGAGGCGCTCTATGTGCGCCAGTTGCGGATTCGGGAACGCCTCACGGCGGCCGGGGAGGGCCTGGTGATCTGGGATGTCGGCCTGGGCGCCGCCGCCAACGTGCTCACCCTGCTGCGATCCATCCGGGATCTCTCCGGGCGGATCCGCGTCCTGAGTTTTGACCAGACCCTGGAGCCGCTGCGGTTCGCCCTCCGGAACGCGCCCCGTCTCGGGTATTTTGGCGGGCACGAACCGGAGGTGGAGACGCTGCTGGCGTCTTCGAGGGCCGTCTTTCCGAGCGGCGCCCTGGCGGTGGATTGGTCGTTTCACCCGGGGGACTTTCCCACGGCGCTCGGGAGCGCGGAGGCAGACGCCTGGCCTCCGCCCCACGCCATTCTCTTCGATGCCTATTCGCCCGCCCGGAACCCCGGAATGTGGACGTTGCCCCTGTTCTCCCGCCTTCGGGAACTTTCACCCGACTCCCGCCCCTGCGCCCTGGCCACCTACACCCGGGCCACCCTGGTCCGCGTGACGCTCCTGCGCGCCGGGTGGCGGGTCGGCATCGGCAATGCCACCGGAGAAAAAGACGAAACCACCGTGGCGGCCAATCACTCTTCTCTCATAGAACAGCCGTTGGGACCGGATTGGTGGAGGCGCGCCCTGCGATCCACCAGTGCGGAACCCCTGCAGGACGCCGTCTATCGCCAGCATCCGATGTCTGAATCCACCCGTGCCGCCCTGGAACGCCTGCCGCAGTTCCGGAATCCGGGCTTCCCAGCCGTCCAGAGCCTCTCCTCCCCGCCACCGCCCGGAGCCAGCAAAGTCCACACCGCAAAAACAAAAACCGTTGCCTCATCCGGCACGGATATGGCTTAGTCACCCGCCTGTTCGTGAGTCAATTTTCCACCATCCCGACGGCTCCATCCGTGCCGGACGCAACGCCATGAATCGCCGGCGTATGCACATCCTGTACTCCGGCCAAGTCCAGGGGGTGGGTTTCCGCTACCAGGCACGGCAGTTGTCCTGCGGCTTCGAGATCTCGGGCACCGTGAGAAACCTGTCGGATGGACGCGTGGAACTGGTGGCGGAGGGCGATGAAGCCGAGCTTCAGGCCTTTCGCCAGGCGATGCACGACAGCGGCCTCCGGAGCCTCATCCGGACTGAAGATGTGACGTGGTCGGGGCCCAGCGGTGAGTTCCGCGGCTTTGCGATCACCTCGTGATGCACGATGAAGTACGCCATCATTGCCGACATTCATGCCAACCTGGATGCCTTCCAGGTCGTCCTCGAAGACATCAAGGCCCAGCAATGCACTCATGTGGCCTGCCTTGGGGACATTGTCGGCTATGGCGCCAACCCCAAGGAGTGCCTGGACAAGGTCCGGGCGATGAATATCCCGACGGTCAAGGGCAACCATGATGAGTACATCGGGATGGACGACGATCCCGAGGGCTTCAATGACGCCGCCGCGGAGGCGGTGAATTGGTCCCGCGCCCAACTTACCGACGACGATCGCAAATGGCTCCGCGACCTCAAATACCAGCGACTGGTCGCCAACTTCACCATCGTCCACGCGACGCTCGATGTGCCCCAGCGATGGGGGTATGTCTTTGAGAAGCTGGAGGCCGCCGCCAGCTTCACCTACCAGCACACCCAGGTCTGCTTTTTCGGGCACACCCATGTGCCCGTCGCCTTTATCCGCGACACCGGGGTCCGCGGCGGCACCTATTCCAAGTTCCGCGTGGAGCCCGGCAAGAAGTACTTCGTCAATGTCGGCAGCGTGGGACAACCGCGCGACGGCTGCCCCAAGGCGGCCTATGTGGTGTATGACATGGCGCAGCAGACCATCGAGCTCCGCCGGTTGGACTATCCCATTGCGGAAGCCCAGCGGAAAATTCGGGCCGCCGGCCTGCCGGATCGCCTGGCGGACCGCCTGGCCGTCGGTCGTTGACCGGAGTTCGCCGCGGGCCACCGCCGGCCGGAACGCCATCGGTTCCGATGAAGATTCTCATCCTCAAGCCCAGCTCCCTGGGCGATGTGGTCCAGGCCCTTCCCGTCGCCCGGTTGCTCCGGTGCCGCTTCCCCGGCGCCGAGGTGCATTGGTGGTTGAACACGGAACTGGTGCCCCTCCTCGACGGCGATCCGGACATCGCCCGGATCATTCCGTTCGCCCGCAGGGGGTGGGCCGATCCTGAGGCAGCGGCGCAGGCCATCGCCGCCCTCCGGCGGCTTCGCGCGGAGCGTTATGACTGGGTGATTGACCTTCAGGGGCTTGCCCGGAGCGCGGCGCTGGCCTGGCTGGCTCGCGGGAGGCTGACCGTGGGGCTTCAAGATTGGCGGGAAGGCGCGCCGGCCCTGTTCGACATCGCGGTGCCCCGACCCGCCGCCTCCGCCCACGCCGTGGACTGGTACCTGGCCGTGCTCCAGACCCTGGAGGTGCCCGTGCATCGGGACTTTGTGTGGATGCCCGTGCGGCCCATCGCGGCGGCAGCCGTGGCGGCGCGATGCGATGGGCCGGACACCCCCTGGATTGCCCTCCAACCCGGCGCGCGCTGGGACAACAAGCGCTGGCCTGTGGAGCGTTTCGCCGAGATGGCCCGGCGGTGGGTCGCGCACCATCCGCGCTGGAGGATCGCTGTGCTCGGCGGCGCCTCCGACCGGCCCTTGGGAGCGGCCATCGCGTCGTTGGCCGGCCCGCGCGTCCTTGACCTCACCGGGCGCCTGCCGCTTCCCGAGATGGTGGAGTGGATCCGGCGTTGCGCCGTCCTGGTCACCAATGACACTGGCCCCATGCACGTGGCCGCAGCCCTGGGGCGGCCGGTGGTGGGCATCTTCGGGCCGACGGATCCCCGCCGCACGGGGCCCTACGGCCAGTCCGACCAGGCGCTCCGGATTCCGTTGCCATGCGCCCCGTGCCTCAAGTCGTCCTGCCATCACTCCGAACCGCTGGCCTGCCTTACAGGCATTGCGGTCGAGAGGGTGATGAACGCCGTGCTCGATCGAATGAAGGATGCCGCTTCCGCGCCTTGCTCCGATGGGCCAGTTCCCTAGATTCCCCGGAATGCAACGAAGAATCCCCGGGCTCCCGTTCCTGCTCGCCGTGTGCGCCGCCGCCAATCTGTGCGCCCAGGTGGACGTAGATATCACTATGGACCGGGAGACGTTTCTGCCGGGGGAACCGATCGAAGTGGCGGTGCGCTTCGCCAATTTCTCCGGCGGGCCCATCGAATTGGGCGCCCAGCCCGATTGGTTGCAGTTCACGGTGGAACGGATCGGCGGAGGCGGACAGGCCGTCAACAAGCTCAAGGATCCGCCGGAAAGCGGCGCGTTTACCCTGGAGCAGTCCACCCGCGGCAAACTGCGTTGGAACCTCACTCCGCTCTTCGCGCTGGAAGATCCCGGGTCGTACCGGGTGTTTGCCACCGTGCATCTTCCCGGCGCCGAAGTGCAGTCCACCGCGCCGGTCTCCTTCGACATCGTGATGGGGGCGGCGCTGCACGAACCCCGGGAGGTCGGTGTGAAGCTTCCCGATGGTTCGATCGAGCGCCGGAAGTACGTCCTCCAGCAGGTCAATTTTCTCAAGCGCCTCCAGTTGTATCTTCGCATCACCGACAGCAGCGAGTCGCGCACCCATGCCATCATTCCGATGGGCTCGACGGTGACCTTCGACCGCCCGCAGTGGGTGGTGGACCGCGAAACGCGGTTTCACGTCCTGCATCGCACCACGCAGGGAGTCTTCGCCTACCACGTATTCCGGGGCGACGGCGCCCTCCTCGTCCGGCAATTGTGGATTGGGGATCCGCGTCCGGAGTTGCAGATCGTGAATGAGGCCGGCGAAGTCGGCGTCAGGAAGGGGCAGCGCCGTCCGGATCCCTCCGACATCCCCCCCGCCGTCTCGGCGACCAACGCCGTCAGCGCGGTGACCATCCCGGGCGGCGGAACCACCGTTTCCGGGACGCAGGACCAGCCGAATGATCTGCCAACGCAGCGCCCTTGACCCTCGCGGGCCGGCCGCCCGTGTTGTGCGATGGGCCGCCGCCGTCCTGGCAGGAATCCTGGCGCTCGCTTCGGTGATCGCAGCCGAACCGGTGGTGCTCCATCTGAAGAATGGGGATCGCTGGACGGGGGAAATCATTTCCCAGAATGAATCCCGTGTGGTGATTCGCTCCCCCATTGCCGGACGGATCACCGTGAAGCGGGATCAGATCGAGCGCATCACCGCGGTCGGCGCAGCGCCCGCCGCCGCTGCCGCGACCCCTACCAACGCCCCGCCGGTGGCCGCAGCGCCGCAAGCGCCCGCTCCAACACCCGCTCCCGCTCCGGCCCCGGCGCCTGCGCCGCCGGCATCGCCATCCGAGCCGGCGACCGCCACGGTCGTCACCAACGCCCCGCCCCCCGGGCCGTTGCTGCCCGGTTGGTTCACCGGGGTCTGGACCAACTGGCATGGCAACGTGCAGGCCGGCCTGAATTTGGGGGTCGGAACCACGGATCGCGCCACCATGTACGCGAACGCAACCGCAAACAAGGATTGGGGACGGACCACGACCACCCTGACCTATAACACCGCCTACGGCGAGGTGAATGGCGTGCCGAATGCCAACCAGATGGCGGGCACCGGCAGGGTGGAATACGAAATTTCTCCCAACCGGCGGGCCTACATCTATGTCCACGGCGCCGCCGGCTACGACGTCATCCGCAAGATTGACCTCGAGTTCCTCGGCGGCGGCGGCGGCGGCTATAAGATTCTGGACCAGCCCAAGCGCGTCCTCGCCGCGGAACTCGGTGCGCAGTACCAGGAGTTCAACTATTCCACGGGAACCGATATTTCCACGGTGGCGGTGCGCCTCGGTCAAAGCTTCACCACCAGCATCGAGAAGCTCACGCTGACCCAGCGGCTGGGCTTTACTCCGGGCATTGACGATTTTTCCAACTACCAGATCAACTTCGGGCTCACCCTGAGCTACCCATTATTCAAGCCGGTGACCCTGAACCTCAATCTGACGGATCAATACCTGTCCCAACCCGCCGCCGGCGTGCAAAACAACGACCTGCAGGTGCAGACGACGCTGGGTGTGACCTTCTGAGCCGATACGGAACGAAGCTGGGGGAAAGGTCTTATGCCTCACGCAATGGGCGCAAAGGACGCGCAGGAGAGGGATCTTCCTCCTTCCAGAAACGGAGCCGGTGAATGGAAAGTTGCCCGGGGGTAAGCCTCGGCCGTCCCTCATCCCATTTCCCATTGCGCCCCTCGCGGCCTTGGCGTGAGACGTCCTCGTTCCGGCGGACGCCACCGTTCAGCCCAGGAACTTCCCCGGATTCAGGATTCCCTCCGGATCGAGGGCGCGCTTCACCGTTTCATGCAACGCCCGGGCTTCCGGGGAAACCGCCTCCGGCCACCAGCGCCGCTTCGCCAACCCGACGCCGTGCTCTCCGGTGATGACGCCCCCCAAGGCCAGAACGCCGCGGAACAATTCATCGAGACAAGCCTCGCTCCGCGCGCGTTCGGCCGGGTCCGCCTCGTTCCGCATCACATTGACATGGATGTTGCCGTCGCCCGCATGGCCGAAGCAGGCCAGCGGAAGGCGATGGCGGCGCTGGAGCCGACGGGTCAGCCGGAACAGCGCCTCGAGCTGGCTGCGCGGCACCACAATGTCCTCGTTGAGTTTGGTCAGCCCCGTGTCCCGAAGCGAGTAGCTGAACTGCCGGCGGAGACCCCAGAAGCGCTCGCATCCGGCGTCTCCCAGCCCGCGTTGGAGCAGCACCGGACGCTCCCGCCGCACCACGCGGGCCAGATCCGCGATCTCGCGGCGCACGCTGGCGGGGTGACCGTCCAGTTCCACGATCAGATGCGCGTCGCAGCGGCCCAGCAGCCGCGAACCCGTCCGGCGCTCCGCGGCACGCAAGGTGAAGGCGTCCGCCACCTCCAGCGCGCTGGGGAGAAAGCCCGCGGCGAAAATGGCCCGGATCGCCCGGGCTGCGGCATCCATGTCGGAGAACCCGGCGCCGAGGCAGGCGCGATAGCGCGGCTTGGGGATCAGCTTCAGCGTGGCTTCGGTCACAATCCCGAGCAGCCCTTCGCTGCCCACAAAGAGGCGGTGCAGATCGAATCCGGTCTTGTTCTTATGCGTGCGGGAACCCAGCCGCACCCGCGTGCCGTCGGCCAGCACCACTTCCACGCCCAACAGATAGTCGCGGGTCACGCCATACTTCAGACAGCGCGGCCCACCGGCATTGGTCGCGATGTTCCCGCCGAGGCTGCAATGCTGACGGCTGGCAGGATCCGGCGGATAGTACAGGCCCTTTCGTTCCACCGCTTCCTGGAGCGTGGCGGTGATCACCCCCGGCTGGACCACGGCGACGAAATCGCCCGTGGAGACCTCCAGGATGCGATTCATCCGCGCCAGGGACAACGCAATGCCACCGCGTGCCGGCACGCAGCCGCCGACGTATCCGTATCCCGAACCGCGCGCCGTCACCGGGATCCGGTGCCGATGAGCCCAGGACAGAATCCGCGACACCGACTCCGCCGATTCCGGCAGGGCGACGGCGTCCGGGCGATGCGCCGCAAACCACTGATCCCCCGCGTGCGATTCCAACAGCGCGGCCTCCATTCGCAGAACCCCGGCCGGCAACCGCTTTGCCAGAGTTCGGAGGCGGGAGGCGGGGCTCATTCCGCCGGAGCCGAATCAGACTCCCGGAATGACTCCAACAGGGTTCGCGCGTCGGCTTCGCTGGCCGCCGGCACTTGGACCCAGATGCCCCCGGTGGCCATGGAGTAGCCTTCGGTGGACAGCGCCGCGCCCATGTTCTTCAGCGTCACGCCGAACCCAGCCGCTTCCAGCCGCGAGCGGATCAGGTCCGCCTCGGCGGGATTGAACACCTTGGTCAATGTCACCCACTCCACGGCCCTGGAACTATCACCGTGCCGCGTCCTCGGCAATCCGCGAATTGCCCGTCGGGCGGCTCTCACTGTTGAACCGATTCAATGAGCCGTCGTCCCGGGAAGGCCGGGTGGGCAGATCTGGGCATAACGGCCACGCCGCCGCCTGTCGTGAGAGGGGCGAGAGATGATAAAGGCCCGCCGCGGTTCGGATCAGGCAACTTTCTTGCGAACCCAAATGGAGTATACTGTGAGGCCCGACTCGTTCCAGTCGGTCGTACGCATCTCGTGATGGTGTTGCTGCAAGATCCTCTCCAATTCATTCAATGACTTCGTAATATCATAACGCTGCATCAGGATCCCAGGGGAACCCTCCGTCGGGGTGCAGGGTTCGGCGACGGTTCCCTGAAAACCCAGCAAGACCAATAGTCCGTCGGCCACCTCGTCAAGGTCGGGGTACATCGGGGAGCCTGATCCCACCGCACCGCATTGACTTCTCCAAACCGGATATCCCGTATTGGCGATTGTCTGCCCTGTCACCTGCTCTCCACAGAATGGACAGGTCGGCGCAGTAGGCGCAGTAGGTTCTGGCGCGCGGTCAGCGCCACGCTTTGCAAACAATCGCTTCCAGATATTCATTTCGCAGTTTCGAGTGAGATCACGGCTGCTCGGCCCGTCATCTCTTGCTCGTGTGACATATCAGGGCCAGGTAACAAACGTCACGATAGAACCTCAATGACGAACCCTCCCTAGCCTCGAAAAAGGGTTCAAGAGCTATCTGTGCCGTCATGGGGCTGACGCCGCAAAGAGTCATGGTCGAAAATGTCGAGATTTCGGAGTCCCGGCTTCAGCCGGCGGCCGTTGGTCGTACCCACGCGTCCACAATCTCCAACGCCCTCCGGCTCGTCAGCGCGTGGCCGCCTGAAGGCGGGACTCTGAACCGGGGCGGTTTCCAACCTTTCGGCGGTCGTCTCTCCTGCGGTCCCCTCAGTGGTGTCTTTCCCACGAGATTGCGGCCTCGGCAGTCGCTCAGCGTCCGGCGGCTCCGTGCGCCATCCTCCGCCGGTGAAACTGCTCCGCGTGGGCATTTCCTGCCGCGGCCGCACGGCGAGCTTCCTGCCGGTGCCATTCGGGGTTGAACAGGTCCATCTGGAAGGCTTCCGGCCGGTTCGCCCGGAGACGCTCGAAGAGTTGGAACTGCCGGGCCGGCGGCAGGAATGAAAGTCCACCCGCGACATCAATCTCATGCCCGGCGGCCAGCCGCGCGAGGTCGCCCAGGTCTGCCACGGGGCCGTCCGCCACCGGCAGTTCCCACAAACGCACCAGCCCAGACGCGTCCGCAAGCACGAGGCGGCTGGCATCGAAGAAACGGACCTGAAACACCGGTTCGTCCGCCGGCGGCGCACCCAGGGGTTCGCCGGTGTCGGCGTCCCAGACCCGCAGCCGTCCGAGGTCGTCCACGGTCGCCACGATCCGGCCATCGGGACTGGCTTCCAGCCGCAGGATGCGCCGGTCACAGCGCATCCACGGCGAACGCGGCTCGCCGGTGGCCGCGTCCCATAGCCGCGCGAGGCCGTCCTCGCCGGCGGTGACGATCCGGGTGCCGCCGGGCAGGAACCGCGCCTCGGCCACGCCGTCGGTGTGCTCCATCCGCGCGCCGGTCGCGGTGAACGTGCCCGCATCCCACAACCGCGCGTAAAGGGCCGTCGCGCCCTCGTCGCTCATGGCCGTGAGGAAGCGGCGGCCATCGGGGCTGAACGCCACCCGGATCACCTCGCTGTCGTGCTGCAGCGGCGGGCTGGCGGGCGCGCCGGTCGCGAAATCCCAGACGCGCGCCGTGCCATCGGCGCTGCCGGTGAGCACCCGTTGCGAATCCGGGCTGAAGGCCGCGTCATGCACCGCGCCGGCGTGTTGCAGCGGCGGCTCCAGTTCACGGCCTTCCGACAGATGCCACCGCCGGACCCGGCCGGCTTCATCCGCCGCCAGCAGCCAGCGGCCATCGGGGCTGAAGCCCACGCGCGTGACCCGGCTGGCACCCTGCCGGAATTGGTGCAGTCGCTCGCCCGTCCCGGTGACCCACACCTGAATTCCCCCGTCCGGATCGGCGGTCGCGAGGCGTTCCCCGGTGGCGTCGAACTCGAAGGGACCCAGGCCGGTTCCTGCCGCCGCGGTGATGACGCGGTGCCGGAACGTGGCCCGGCCCTCGGAGGTTGCGGGTTGCCAGAAATGTCCCCGGCCGTCGGCATCCCAACCCGCGATCACCCCCCGCGAACTGACCGCCAGCGCCGCCACATGTGCCTCGCCACTCGGCAGCTCCGCCGGTGCGGCCACGAACAGATCCCAGACACGCACCAGGCGTTCCGTGACCACGGCGAGCAGGTAGCGTCCGTCGGGGCTGAAGCCCACGCGCGAGACCTGCGCCCCCACGCGCAACGGCGGCGCGGCCGCCCGGCCCTCCGGCACCGACCACACCCGCACCTCGTTGCCCCAGCCGCCCGCGGCCAGCCGCGTGCCGTCGGGGCTGAATGCGAGCGTCGAGACGCCGCCGGGATGGGGCATCGGCACGCCCTCGGGCTCCAGCGTGTCGGCGGACCACAGCCGCACCTGGCCGTCCCAGTGCGCGGTCGCGAGCCACCGGCCGGTGGGATCGAAACTCAGGTCGTAAAGCACCGAATCCACCCACGCCCGCCGCGGTGCCGCGCCCGCCGCCAGCGGATGCAGCTCCAGCAGCATCCGCTCCCCGTCGCGGCGCGTGGCGAGGAGGGCCTGTCCGTCGGGACGGAATTCCGGAGCCAAACCGAAATAGTCGCCAGGAATGACCGGCGTCACGGGCTGATCGGTCTCCAAGTTCCACACCCGGCTCGAACTGTCCTCCACCGCGCGCACCAGCAGGAGGCGGCCATCGGGAGGGAACGCCAGGTTCTTCGCTGAGACTCCGGCGGGTAGCGGACTCCGCTTTTCCAAACCCGTCTCCGCATCCCAGAAGCGCACCGTGCTGCCACCGGTGACGAACTGCGTCCCATCCGGACTGAACACCGCCAAGATTCCTGATGCCGTGGGGAGGGCGACCCAGGTGGCGTTCGTCGTTCCGTCTTCCGGTACCCGCCAGAGCCGCGCGGGATCGCCGCTCAATTCCAGCATCCGGTTCCCGGAAGCTGAAAATTCAAGCGCCGCGTAACTGCGGGGCTCTCCGGCAAACCAGGCGGCGTCGCGTCCGGTGGCGGTTTCGACCAGCCGCGGCGGCGTGCCGCCCAGGGCCAGCCAGCGGCCGCCCGGGGCGAAGCCGACGTGGGGATAAGAGAAGCGGCCCTCGTAAAGCCCCACGAGCCGCGGCGCGGACGCCCATACGCCGGCGAGGCGATGGCGATGGGACCGTTCCGCCGACGAGTGGGTGACCGCCTGAGCTTCCTGCCGCAGCGCCTCGGCGAACCACAGGCCGGCTGCAAACGGATCGCCTTCGGCCGCCAGCCGGTTGCCCGTGAGCACCTGCAGCCGGATCAGACGCTCGTGGCTGGCAGCGGCGCTGGCCTCCGCCGCCAGCCGGTTGGTTTCGGAAAGCCGCCGGTTTTTCTCGGACTCGTCCCGCGCGAGGGTCAGGCGGAAGTTGAACCACAGCGAAGTGCCCACCACCGCGGCAAGCGCCAGCAGGACCGTGCCCAGCAACGCCGCCCGGGCGGGATACCGGCACGCCCACTTCCCTGCGCGCTCGATGGGACCGGCAGGCCGCGCGTGGATGGGTTCGCCACGCCGCCAGCGGCCCAGTTCGTCCGCGAGTTCCTGCGCGGCGGCGTAACGGTGTGCGGGTTCCTTTTCCAGGCACTTGAGGCAGATGGTTTCGAGATCGGCGGGGATGGCCGGGTTGAGCAGCCGCGGCGCGATGGCCGTCTGCTCGCGCACCTGGACGAGTGTTTCCGCGAGCGAGCCGGCCAGCAACGGCGGCCGGCCGGTGAGCAGGTGGTAGAGCGTCGCGCCGAGCGAATAGACATCGGACGCGGGGGTGAGCTGCGCCTCATGGCCCAGCGCGGCTTCGGGGGAAAGGTAGTTCGGCGAGCCGAGCATCTGGCCGGTCACGGTCAGGTCGGTCGAGCCGTCCATCTGCTTCGCCAGGCCGAAGTCGGTGACGCGCGGCTGGTCGTCGCGGTCCACGAGCACGTTCGACGGCTTGAGGTCACGGTGCAGCAGCCCGTGGTCGTGCGCGTGCTGGACGGCTTCGGCGACGGTCTGGAGGTAACGTGCCGCCTCGCGCGCCGGCAGCGGATGGTCACGGACCCTTTCGGCGAGCGTCTTCCCGGCCACGTATTCCATGGCGAGGAACGGCTGACCACCCACCTCGCCGACCTCATAGACGCCCACGATGTGGGGATGCCGCAGGCCCGCCGCAGCGGCGGCCTCGCGCTGGAAGCGGCGCACGAACTCCGGGCTCGCGAACGCGCCCGCGAGCAGGAGCTTGAGCGCGACCTCGCGGTTGAGCGCCCGGTGCCGCGCGCGATACACGATGCCCATGCCGCCGTGGGCGATCTCCGCCAGCAGTTCGTAGCTCCCGAAATCCCGGGGCAACGCCCCCCGGTCCTGAAAGGCCGACGCGCCGGCCCCCGTAAAGTCCGTGTGACCCTCGCGCAGCAGGCATACCGGGCACACGTCGCCGAGCGGCCCCGGCGCGATGGCCGTGCCGCAGACTTCACATTGGCGGAGGGAAGTCATGCGCTGGTGCAAGAGTGCGTTACACCGGCTGCTACGAGAAAGCCCGGAAAGGCTTACAAGCGGCTGGTCCGGCCGGGTTCGGTCCTGGGGTGAAAATGGTTGTAAGGATCACGCACGGTTCCCGTAGCAGCAGATATGAAGCATCGCCCCCTGCTCCCCCTGTCTGCGGCAATTCTGCTGTCCCACCTGGGTTTGGACGCCGCGCCCGCCGGCACCGCCATCAGCTATCAGGGCCGCCTGAACGACGGCGGCGTGCCGGCCGAGGGCAGCTACGAGTTCCGCTTCACCCTGCACGACGACGCCACGGCGGGCGCACAGGTCGGGCCAGCGCGCACCAATGCGCCCGTCGCGGTGGCTGGCGGGGACTTCACCACGGCGATTGATTTCGGGACCGGGGCGTTCAACGGCGACGCCCGCTGGTTGGAGATCGCCGTGCGCCCGGCCGGCAGCGACACCGCCTTCACCCCGCTGGCGCCCCGGCAGGGCTTCAGTCCCGTACCCTATGCGCTTCATGCCCTCCAGGGCGAGCCACCGAGCAATGGATCCAACCTGACCAATGTCCCGACCACCAGTCTGACCGGCCAGATCACCCCCAACCAGATCGCCGAAGGCAGCCTGTCCGGGTCGTTGTTCTTCGATGGCGCGATCACCGGCCAGCAGATCGCCAACGGCGCCCTCTCACCCGCCCACCTCAACAGCGGAGCGTTCGGTACCGCCAACGTCCAGTTCGGCTCGGTCAAGGCGGGTTCCTTTGATGGCCCCGTCGCCGCCTCTCAACTGATCGGCCAGATCACCCCCAACCAGATCGCCGAAGGCAGCCTGTCCGGGTCGTTGTTTTTCGACGGCGCGATCACCGGCCAGCAGATCGCCAACGGCACCCTCTCACCCGCCCATCTCAACACCGGGGCGTTCGGCACCGCCAACATCCAGTTCGGCTCGGTCAAGGCGGGTTCCTTTGATGGCCCCGTCGCCGCCTCCCAACTGACCGGCCAGATCACCCCCAGCCAGATCGCCGAAGGCAGCCTGTCCGGGTCGTTGTTTTTCGACGGTGCGATCACCGGCCAGCAGATCGCCAACGGCGCCATCCAGCAGGGACACCTCAGTCCGGCGTTGCTCGGAGCCCTGACCGGCGGGCAACTGGCCGACGGTTCCGTCAGCGTTCAGAAGCTACAGACGCTTCCGTCAATCAAACTGCAGGACAGCATCCCCAGCCCCACCGGGGTGCCCATCTCCTTGTTCGGCGGCGCCTTGGCGGCGGTGAGCACCGACAAGGTGCTCATCGGGGCCGCAGGCAACACAGGGAGCACAGTCTCGGGCGCCAACGTGGGCCAAGCCTACCTGTTTGGCAGCGGCGGCACGCTGATGACCACCTTCACCAATCCGGCCCCGGCGGTGAGGGGCGCCTTTGGCCATGCCGTGGCGAGTGTGGGCACCGACAAGGTGCTCATCGGGGCGCCTTTCGGAACAGGGGCGGGCGGGACCCCCGCTGTCGGCACCGCCTACCTTTTCAGCACCGAGGGCGTGCTTCTCGCCATCTTTCAGAGCGCCGCTCCGCTCCCGGAGAGCCGGTTTGGCTCGGCTCTGGCGGGCGTGGGCGCCGACCGGGTGCTCATTGGGGCGAGCGGTCAAAGCCAGTCGACGGGGACGGCCTTCCTGTATGACCTCGACGGTCAATCACTGAGGCAGTTCAGCCACCCCTCTCCGGCGGCTAACGACCAGTTTGGTGCCGCCGTGGCGGGGGTGGGGGCGGACACGGTGCTTATTGGAGCGCCCAATTGCGACGCCGTTGGCTTCGCCGACGCAGGCGCGGCCTATCTGTTCGGCACCGACGGCGCGCTGTTGACCACCTTCCTCAATCCCGCCCCCGCGGCTCGGGCCCACTTTGGCAGCGCGGTCGCCGGGGTGGGTGACGGCATGGTGGTCATCGGCGCACCCGGTGAAAGCCCGACCGGCTCCGGGAAGGCTTACCTGTGGAGCACCGGCACCGCCTTGCTGGCCACTTTCACCGCGCCAGTGCCGGCGAACGGCGACCGGTTTGGCTCCAGCGTGGCGGCGGTGGGTGCCGACAAGGTGCTCATCGGCGCGGCGGGCGCCCACGGCACGGGCGCGGCCTACCTGTTCAACCTCAGCGGCCAGTTGCTGTTCACCTTCACCAACCCCACACCGGACGCCGGAGATCTCTTCGGTTCAGCGGTGGCGGCGTTGGGTTCCCAGCAACTCGTCATCGGGGCGATGTTCGACGACACCAAAGCCCTCAACGCGGGCGCGGCCTACCTGTTTACTCTCGCGGGTCCGCCTTACGTGCCCGGCCTCGTCAGCCAGGCCGTGGTGGATGGCGCCATCGGGACAGTGAACCTCGCCGACGGCGCGGTCACCGGCTTCAAGATTTCTTCCGGGGCCATCACCTCGGACAAGCTTGCCGATGGCACCATCGCCACCGGCGATCTCTCCGCCGGGGCCGTCACTTCCGACAAGATCGCCGACGCTGCCGTGACGACCGCCAAGCTTGCCGCCGGGGCGGTCGGCTCCGGCAAAATCGCCGCGGGGGCGATCCTGCCGGAACATCTCAGCGCCTCGGTGGCTTTGGGAACCGGCCCCAAAGGCGACCCGGGCCCTGCGGGGCCCCAGGGGCCGAAAGGCGACACCGGTCCTCAAGGCGCGCCAGGTCCACAGGGCCTTCAAGGCATTGCCGGAGCGACCGGCGCACCGGGACCCAAGGGAGACCAGGGTGATGCCGGAGCCGCGGGCGCAACCGGACCCCAAGGACCGAAAGGCGACACGGGGGCGACCGGACCCCAAGGTCCCAAGGGCGACCCAGGCGACACCGGCACCCCCGGTCCGCAGGGTCCAGTGGGTTCCATTGGGCCCATTGGCCTAACGGGGCCAGCCGGGCCAACGGGCGACAAAGGGGACCCAGGCGACACCGGAGCCGCCGGTCCGCAAGGTCCGGTCGGTCCCACCGGTCCGCAGGGTCCGCAAGGTCCGCAAGGTCCGCAGGGAGTTCCCGGTTCTTCGGATGGCTGGAGCCGCACGGGCAACGCCGGCACCACGGACGCCAATTTTCTCGGCACCACCGATAACCAGCCGTTGGAACTCCGGGTCAACAACCAGCGCAGCCTGCGGTTGGAGCCTCCCACCGAAGGCACCATCCCGAACCTCCTGGGTGGTTTTGCTGGCAACACGATTGCCTCGGGAGTCGAGGGCGCGGTGCTCGCCGGTGGTGGTTCATCAGGCGCCGGCGGCACCAATGCCATTACTGCGGCCGGAGATTTTGCGGTCATCGGCGGTGGCTTGGGTAACACCGCCGGGGGCGACTCTTCGGCCGTGGTGGGCGGTCAGGGCAACACCGCCGGTGGATTCCGATCCATCGTCGGCGGCGGCCTGAACAACACCGCCGGCGGCTCGGGCGCAGTGGTGGGTGGCGGGTCGGGCAATCAGGCGGTTGGGAGCCTGGCCACCATCCCCGGAGGCAGCGACAACACGGCGAGCCAGGCCAACGGCTTTGCGGCCGGGCACCGGGCCAAGGCCCTGCACCCCGGCGCCTTCGTCTGGGCCGACTCCAGCGAGGCGGACTTCGCCTCCACCGCGCACAACCAGTTCCTCATCCGTGCCACCGGCGGGGTGGGCATCGGCACCACCGACCCCGCCGGCGCGGCGCTCCGGGTGGCGGGAACGATCAAAGCGGACGCGTTTGCTGGCGACGGCAGCGGGTTGACCGGCGTGGCGTTGCGCGGGGAGCAGAATGCATTCAGCGGTGGGGTCAACACGTTCACCGGCAACGTCGGCATCGGCGCCACCGCGCCCGCCACCAAGCTGACCGTCCAGACTCCCACGCACGACTATGGGATCGAGCACACCGATGGGACGATTCGACTGACAACTTACGTGGGGGGCGCCACCGATGCCGGTCAATTCGGAACCAGGAGCAATCACAAGCTGGCTTTCTTTACCAATGACCAGTCCCCGAGCATGACGGTGGACACCACGGGCAACGTCGGCATCGGCACCATCACGCCCGCCACCAAGCTCGACGTGGCCGGCGACATCAACTGCGTGGCCATCAACCTCACCAGCGACCGCAACGCCAAGCAGGACTTCCAGGAGGTGAACCCGCGCGAGATCCTCGCCAAGGTCGCCGCCCTGCCCATCAGCCAATGGCAATACAAGGCCCAAGCCGACGCCCGGCACATCGGGCCGATGGCGCAGGACTTCCGCGAGGCCTTCGCCCTCGGCCGCGACGAGAAGCACATCGCCAGCGTGGATGCCGACGGAGTGGCCCTGGCCGCCATCCAGGGGTTGAACCAGAAGCTGGAGGAACAGGTGCGGGAAAGGGACTCCCGCATCGGCGAGCTGGAGAAGACGGTGGCCGAACTCAAGGCCCTGATGACGCAGGTGCTCGCGCAGGCCAACGGAGGTGCCCGATGAAATCGTCCACCTTGGCTTGGACCATGGCCGGCCTGCTGGCGTGGGGAACGGCCTTCGCCCAGGACCGCTCACTCAATCCGCAGTATGGCCTCGCCCACCGCGTCAACACGGCCGCCTACATTGACGAGGTGCTGGATGCGGACCTCGGCGGCGGCAACGTGGCCGGCACCGGCATCGAGTTCGACATCACCTACAGCGCCCTGCACGGCGACTGGTATGTTTCCCACGGCGAGGCGGTCATCACTCCCGGCATTGACCCAACCCTCGAACAATGGCTCCGCACGCTGCAGGGTCACCTGACCGGCTCGACAAAGTTCCACCAGTCCTTCGCCGCGCTGTTCGTGGACATCAAAACGCCGAACTCAGACTCCCTCGGCACCGTGATGGACTTGATCCGGACCTATGTGCCCTCCGACGTGGCAGTGATCTACGCCCTGAATGACATCTCCAACTTCGACAGGGACACGACGGGTTACCACGCGATCAAGGCCAAGGGCCTGCGGGCCAACGAAGGCGTCCAAGGCTGGGTCAAGGATGTCGCCGAGGTGAACCGCTTCTACCAGATCATGAAGCGCGACCAAATCGAACGGAACACGGTGGAGCACGGCCACGCGGTCAACATTGATGAGGAGGTGCTGACCGAGATCAATCAGACCCAATACCATGACATCTCGGACCCCTACCGGTTCAAGAAAGTCTTCACCTGGACCCAGGGTCTGCAGGCTTCGATGGAGGATTACGTGAACCCGGCACACAGCTACCATACGGATGGTCAGCTCGTGGGTTCGGCGACCAGCGAGTATTTGCCCCACTACGACGATCTCGACGACTTCGATGGCGCCATCGCTGCATTCTCAGGCACCCAGCGCAAGGCCGACCGGCTGGATTTTCAATCCTTCTGGGAACGCAGCGGCAGCGACTACGTGTCCGGCAAACTGATCTACGTGAACAACACCGGGGCCGGGGCCGTGAAAACCGGAGCGAAGTATTCGCCCTTGGCCACCCTGCCGTCCGGACTGGCCGCGACGGTGAACGGAGCCAGGGTCGTCGTCACGCCGGGCACCAGCTACACCGGCGTCAGCCGGATCGCCAAACCGTTGCGCCTGGAAAAGTCTGCCACCGTCGGCGTGGCGCGGATCACGAACTGAACTGCCCTCTTCCATGAACACCTCATCCCATGCCCGTCTCCGTCTTGGAGCGGCGCTGCTCTTGGCCCTGCTGACACCCACGCTGCTCGCCCAGTCGCTTGGCGGGGGCCAGTTCACGCTCAGCGGAGGTCCCGTGACCGGTGTCGGTGGCCAGTCGGACGGCGGCACCTTTGCCGTGGCCGCTGGTGTTGGTGAAACCACGACCGCGCCCCTGACCGGCGGCACGTTCGAGGTTACAGGCGGCCTGGTGGGCGTCGCCGTTGTGCCGGACGACATCACCCCCGAACTCGTCATCACCGACACCGGCGAGGCAAAGCTGACCTGGCCTGCAGAGGCCGCCGGCTACGTGCTGGAGTTCAGCCCCAGCATCGGGGACTTCGCCGACTGGCAGCCCGTGACCCCGGCCCCGACGGACAACTCCTTCACCACAGTCTTCGACCAGCCGCTGCGTTTCTTCCGCCTGCGGAAGCCCTGAGGACGGCTTCATTGTAGGGCAGACTGGCGGCCCGCCCTACTTCACCGGATCCCGCCCGCCCGCAACGAATTCCTGTAAGGATGCGCTGGGGTTCCCGTAGCAGGGGACATGAAGCTTCTCCATCGGTCCCGCCGCCTCGCCCTGGCGCTGCTGCTTGCCGGCAGCCCTGCGCTCCGCGCCGCGCCGGCCGGCACCGCCATCAGCTATCAGGGCCGCCTGAACGACGGCGGCGTGCCGGCCGACGGCAGCTACGAGTTCCGCTTCACCCTGCACGACGACGCCACGGCGGGCGCCCAGGTCGGGCCGGCGCGCACCAATGCGCCCGTCGCAGTGGCCGGCGGGGACTTCACCACGGCGATTGATTTCGGGGCCGGGGCGTTCAACGGCGACGCCCGCTGGTTGGAGATCGCCGTGCGCCCGGCCGGCAGCGACACCGCCTTCACCCCGCTGGCGCCCCGGCAGGGCTTCAGTCCCGTGCCCTATGCGCTTCATGCCCTCCAGGGCGAGCCACCGAGCAATGGATCCAACCTGACCAATGTCCCGACCACCAGTCTGACCGGCAAGATCACTCCCAACCAGATCGCCGAAGGCAGCCTGTCCGGGTCGTTGTTCTTCGACGGTGCGATCACCGGCCAGCAGATCGCCAACGGCGCCCTCTCACCCGCCCACCTCAACACCGGGGCGTTCGGCACCGCCAACATCCAGTTCGGCTCGGTCAAGGCGGGTTCCTTTGACGGCCCCGTCGCCGCCTCTCAACTGATCGGCCAGATCACTCCCAACCAGATCGCCGAAGGCAGCCTGTCCGGGTCGTTGTTTTTCGACGGCGCGATCACCGGCCAGCAGATCGCCAACGGCGCCATCCTGCCCGGACATCTCAGTCCTTCCGTGCTCACCGGCCTGACCGGTCCCAAGGGGGATAAAGGCGATACGGGGGCCACAGGACCTGGCGGACCCCCGGGAGTGCAGGGGGTGGCCGGAGCTACCGGTCCGGCCGGCCCCAAGGGCGACAAAGGGGACCCGGGCGACCCCGGCGCGGTCGGTCCCCAAGGTCTCGTCGGTCCCACAGGGCCGCAGGGACCACAGGGCATCCCCGGTTCCTCCGACGGCTGGAGCCGCACGGGCAACGCCGGCACCACCGATGCCAATTTCCTGGGCACGACGGACAACCGGCCCGTGGAACTCCGCGTCAACGGCAGCCGGGCGCTCCGCCTTGAACCCACCGGCACCGACGGCGCGGTCAACGTCGTGGGCGGTTCACGCACCAACCGCATCGGCAACGGCGCGGTGGGGGCGACCATCGGCGGCGGCGGGGCCGTGGATTATGTGTTCGAGGGGGAACAGACCGGCGGACCCAACGTGGTGGAGGCCGACTTCGGCACGGTGGACGGCGGATTGCAGAACCGCGTGCTCGCGGACTCGATCGGCGGCGTGATCGGTGGCGGCGGCTTCAATGTCGTGTCCAATGCGCTCGCCGCGACCATCGGCGGCGGACAGTTGAATCTGATCCAGACGGAATCCACCCATGCGGTCATCGGCGGCGGCGTGAGCAACATCGTCCATGCCTCGGCCGGTGCGGCAGTGATTGGCGGCGGGGTGTTCAATGAGATCGGTGCCAACGCCGTCGGCGCGATGGTGCCCGGCGGAACCCGGAATGTTGCCGCCGGCCCGCTGAGTTTCGCCGCCGGACGGCAGGCCAAGGCGAATCATCACGGCACCTTCGTATGGGGAGACTCCACGGAAGCCGACTTCGCCTCGACCGGAGTCAACCAGTTCCTCATCCGTGCTGGCGGCGGCGTGGCCATCGGCACCAACGATCCCGCCGGCGCCGCGCTGCGTGTCGCCGGCACGATCAAAGCCGACGCCTTCGAGGGGCCGCTGAACCTTTCCTCGCTGGGCACCGCCGGCCAGACGCTGGACCTCACCGTCAACGGCGTGCGCGGCCTCCGAATCCAAGATGCGACGGGTCCAGTGGATGGCGCGCCGGCCCTGATCGGAGGTTATCACGGGAACACCATCGGCGGCGGCGCGCACGGCGCGGTCATTGCCGGCGGCGGCCGTACGGATGCGCCCAACTCCATCGGCAGCAACCTTGCGGGCGCGGCCATTGGCGGTGGCATGGGCAATGCCATCACCGACGGCGGTTCCGCGTCGGTGATTGATGGCGGCTCATTCAACCGCGTCATGGGTACTTCGGGAAACGGCGCCATCGGCGGCGGACAGAACAACACCGTGTCCAACGCCGTCGGCGGCGTGATCGGCGGCGGGCGAACGAACACGGTTTCCGCCAAGGGCGCGACCGTCGGGGGCGGGTTGCTGAACCTTGCGGACGGCGAACTGGCCACCATCGGCGGCGGCGGGCAGAACGTCGCCGGCAGTCTGAACACGACGGTGGGTGGCGGTGGTCAGAACACCGCCAGTGCCCAGGGAGCGACGGTCGGCGGCGGCCTGCGCAACACCGCCAGCGGCTTGCACACCACCGTGTCGGGCGGCACGCAAAACACGGCCTCCGCAGGCTTCGCCACGGTGCCGGGCGGATTGAACAACGCCGCCACAGCCAACTACACTTTGGCCGCCGGACGCGGTGCCAAGGCCGGCCACAAGGGCACCTTCGTCTGGGCCGATTCCCCGGATACCGTCGTCACGGTGGACTTCAACTCCACCGCCGACAACCAGTTCCTCATCCGCGCCACGGGCGGCGTGGCCATCGGCACCAACGATCCGGCCGGCGCCGCACTCCGGGTCGCGGGTCCGCTCAAAGCCGATGGTCTGAGCCTGACGCCCGCCGAGGGAACGATCCGCAGCGTGGTCACGGCCTCGATCAATGTCATCGGCGGCAGCTCCTTGAACTCGGTCGGGCCGGGAGTCATCGGCGCCACCATTGCCGGTGGCGGCGCCTCGCCCGAGCCGGGTTCCGGTGGCGGCGGTCCCTTCTCCGGCGCCGCGCGGGCCGCCATTGGGCGCAGCGCTGCTTCGGAGACGCCCCGGCAAAACCAGGTGCTGGCACATTTCGGAACGGTGGGGGGCGGCTACCAGAACCGTGCGCAGCAGCCGTTCGCAACGATCGCCGGAGGGGCGGCCAATGTGTCGGACGGCACGGGTGCGGCCATCGCGGGCGGCCACGATAACACGGCCCGCGCCGACTACGGCGCCATCGGGGGCGGGATTCACAACCGGGTCAACGCCACCAACGGCGTGGTCGCCGGCGGCCTGAACAACCACGCAGACGGGCCGAGTTCCACCATCGGCGGCGGTCAATTCAACCTGGCAAGCGGGTTTGCTGCCACCGTTCCTGGCGGCAGCCTCAACCAAGCGACCGCGCCCTTTGCCTTTGCCGCCGGCGAAGGGGCCATCGCCTCGCATCCTGGCACGTTCGTCTGGGCGGATTCTGGCGGTAGTCCTTTTGAATCCACCAAGGCGGACCAGTTCCTCATCAAGGCAGGCCAGGGCGTGGGCATCAACACCGCCTCCCCAAGCGGCGCGCTCAGTGTCGCCACGCCCTCCGGGACCGTGAGCATTGTGGACGAAACCTTCACGCCCGCCCTCGTGATGAAGGGCGGTCCGGTGCCCGGCACCCTGCGCGTGCGGGACTCGATTGAAATCTGGGGCAGCGACGACAACGATGTTCGGCCCGGCAAGCTGGATCTCCGCACCGCCGCCGGTGCGCAAACGATCAGCCTCAATGGCGGCAACGGCCAGATCAACGCCTTCGTCTTCAATCCCAGCAGCGACCGCAATGTGAAGGAGAACTTTGCGCCGGTGAACCCGCAGGAAGTGCTGGCCAAGGTCGCCGCGCTGCCCATCAGCCGATGGAACTACAAGGTGGACCGCGAACCGCGGCACCTCGGCCCGATGGCGCAGGATTTCCACGCCGCCTTCGGCTTGGGCGCCGATGACAAGCACATCGCCACCGTGGACGCCGACGGCGTCGCGTTCGCCGCAATTCAGGGGCTCAACGAAAAGGTGGAGTCCGAGGTGACGGCGCTCCGCGCCGAGAACGCCGCCTTGAAGGAACGGCTGGAACGGCTGGAACGGCTGCTCAGCCAGCAGAACGGAGGCGGCCAATGAAGGCCCATCTTTTGCCCTCACTGCGGGCGCTGGCGCCCGGCTTGGCCGGTGCCTCCCTCCCCGCCGCTGCTCCCGCCGGCACGGCGATCAGCCCCTGCGCTTCTTCCGCCTGCGGAAGCCGTGAGCCGCTGTCGGAGCGCCGGGCATCCCGTCACGTCTGGCCGGGCGTTACCCCGGATTGCCCAGCACGCGGATCAGATGGGCGATCTCGTCGTCAATCTCGGCGGGCGTGGCCACGAGTTCCGCGATCTCGGCGCGGAGCATTTCCCGGAAGCGGGCGCGCAGCCGGTGCATCATCACATGCACGGCCGATTCGCTCAGGCCGAAACGCGCAGCGAGTTCGTGCGCCGCTCCGCCGCGGGCGCCGCCCCACAGGCGTTGCCGGAGTTCCGTGAACAGGCCCGGCCGGGCGCCCTGGTTGAATTCGCGCTCCAGCTTCGCCAGCACGCCCTCCAGCAGCGTCAGCGCCCAGTTGCGCTCGAACAACGTCTCCGCCGTGACTCCCTCCACCGGCCCGGCCTGATAGCCTTGCTCGGCGAGCAGTTCGTCGAGCGACACCACCTTGCCGCCGCCGCGTTTCAGGGTGTTGGCCCGCAAGTGTTCGTCGTGCAGGAAGTTCTTCAGCGAGCACAGCAGGAACGTGCGGAAGCGGCCCTTGTCCCGTTCCGCCCGCGCGAAGAACTCCCGCGCGAGCAGCCGGCTGAAAAACTCCTGCGTGAGATCCTGCGCGTCGGCCGGGCTGGCGCCGAAGCGGCGGATGTAGGCATACACCGGTGGCCAGTAAGCCTGGCACAGCCCCGCCAGCGCGTCGCGTTGGGACGCGCCGCCGCCCGCGCCAGCCTCCAGGACCAGCGTCCAGCGCGTGGTGGCAAAGACGGCGCCGGTGTGGCTGGGAAAGTTGGCGGGGGCCGGAATCATCCGCGCGTCGGCACGGATGTAGAATGCCCGGGGGCAAAGTCGCAAGCCCGCCGCCAGGAGCGGGCGTCTCTGGCATTGCGGCCACGGTGATCTCGGCGCAAGACGCGGATCGGCGGCCAAGTGTGTGGTGAACGCGGCTGCTGGAGACCAGGCCGGCAGTTCGGACCGCGCAAGAATCGTCCAAATCAAACATGGCGGACTGCTAGGCGCCGGACGCCGCGCCGGGGAAGGGTGTCCTGCAAATCCGACCGCCGCCCGGCATTTCGGCTGTTGTGCCCGCAGGCGTCCGGCTCCAGCCTGTCGGCAGAAGCCAGGTTCGTGGTACGGCCGGCCGGATTCGTTGCAACGCAATTCATGGTCACCATCTCACTCATCGGCGCGGGCGGCAAAATGGGCTGCCGGTTGACCGACAACTTCACCAAGACGGGCTACCGGGTGCATTACCTGGAGGTCTCGCCCCAGGGACTGGAGAACCTCCGTCGTCGGGGAATCGAAGTGTCCGCCCAGGCCCAGGTGGTGCCCGAGTCGGACGTCGTCATCCTGGCGGTGCCGGATGTCAGCATCGGCGCGGTGGCCCGCGAGGTCGTGCCGCTGATGAAGCCGGGCGCGCTGTTGATGACGCTGGATCCCGCCGCGCCGCTCGACAGCCAGTTGCCGCGACGCGACGACATCGGCTGCGTGGTGGCGCATCCGTGCCATCCGTCGGTGTTCAACTGGGAGCCCAGCGAGCAGGCGTTCCGGGATTTTTACGGCGGCATCTCCGCCCGGCAGGCCATCGTGGTGGCGCTGATGTGGGGCGCGGAACGTTACTACCCGTTCGGCGTCGAAATCGCCTCCGCCATGTATGCGCCGGTGAGCCGGGTGCATCGCGTGACGCTCGAGCAGATGGCCATGCTGGAGCCGGCGCTCGTCGAGACGCTCGCGCAGACCTGCATGGAGATCGTCAAGGAGGGGCACGACCGTCTCGTGGCCGCCGGTGTGCCGCCGGAGGCCGTGCGCGATTTCGTGCTGGGCCATCTCCGCATCCAGATCGCGGTGCTCTTCGGCGAAGTGAACGGAACCTTCTCTGAGGCCGCCTACAAGATCAGCCGGCGGGCCAAGCCGGTGCTCTTCCGGGAAGGCTGGGAGAAGATCTTCGAGCCCGCCGACATCCGCGAACAGGTGCGGGACATCACGCGGAAATAGTCCGGTCATGGAAGCCGGCGTCAGTTCGTTCGCCTTCGGCTGGGCTGTCCAACGGGGCCACCCGCCCCTGGACGAACTCGGGCTGATCGGATTCGCCCGGCGGCATCAGGTCCGGGTGGTTCAACTGGGCGACAACCTGCCGGTCCACCGGATGCCGGAGCAACGCCGTGCGGCGCTGCGCCAGGCCGCCGCCGCCGCGGGGATCCGCCTGGAACTCGGCGCCCGCGGATTGACCGAAGCGCATCTGCAAACCCACCTCGCCCTGTGCCGGGAGTTGGGTTCCTCCCTGCTGCGCTTCGTCGTGGACGCTCCCGGCCATGAACCCGCGCCGGCGGAAGTCGCGGCCCTGCTGCGCAACGCCCTGCCCGCGCTCGAGGCTGCGCAGGTCACGCTCGCCATTGAGAATCACGACCGCTTTCCCGCCGCCACCCTTCGCCGTCTGATGGAGGAAGTGGGCGATCCGCGCGTCGGCATCTGCCTCGACACGGCCAACTCCTTCGGCGCCGGGGAAGGTCTGGAGCAGGTCGCTGAAGCGCTCGCCCCGTTGACCGTGAATCTCCATGTGAAGGACGTGACGATCCGCCGGTTTCCGCATCAGATGGGATTCGTGATCGAAGGCTGTCCGCTCGGCGAGGGACAGTTGCCCATCCGCCCCTGGATCGAACGCCTGCGCGGACTTGGCTACCGCGGTTCGGCGGTTTTGGAATCCTGGTGGCCTCCCGGCGCGGACGATTCCGCCACCGTCACCGGCGAACTCGCTGCAGCCGAGTCGGGGATTGAAACCCTGAAGAACTGGATCGAGCGCTGATTTTCTCATGCCTCCCCAAAAACTCAGAATGGCCGTCTTCGGCGCGGGGTTCTGGACGCGCTACCAACTGGCCGCCTGGCAGGAGGTCGGCGGCGTGGAGTTCGTGGGCATCTACAACCGCACCGCTGCGAAGGCCGAGGCCGTGGCCCGGCGGTTTGGCATTCCGGCCGTCTATGACGATCCGGTGAAGCTGCTGCGGGAGACCCAGCCCGACTTCGTGGACAACATCACGGAAGTGGGCGGTCACAAGCCGTTGTCCCTGCTTTGCGCGCGGCAGCGCATTCCCTGCATCTGCCAGAAGCCGATGGCGGCGTCGCTGCCAGACGCGCGGGAGATGGTCGCGGCGTTTGCGCGGACGAAGACGCCGTTCTTCGTGCATGAGAACTGGCGCTGGCAGACGCCCCTGGTCGCACTGCGAAAGGCGCTCGCCGCGGGAACCATCGGCGCGCCGTTCCGCGCCCGGCTGACGATGGTTTCGGGTTTCGACTGCTGGGCCAACCAGCCGGCGCTCCGCAAGTTGAAGCGCTTCATCCTTACGGACCTCGGGGTCCACCTTCTCGATGCGGCGCGCGTCCTGTTCGGCGAGGCTGTCTCCCTTTACTGCCAGACCCACAAAACCCTCGCGCCGCGCGTCCAGGGGGAAAACGTCGCCACGCTCCTGCTGTCCATGGGCGAAGCGCGCACCAGCGTGATCGTCGAGCTGGGTTATGCGAAGACGCCGCTGGAGCCGGGCGAACGCGAGGCGTTTCCGCAGACCCGTGCCTTCGTCGAGGGGCCGCGCGGGTCCATTGAGCTAACCAACGATTACATCCTGCGCGTCACCACCGCCCGCGGCACCCTGAGCACGCGCCACGCGCCCCCCCGTTATGACTGGGCCGATCCGCAGTATGACATCGCCCACGCCAGCATCGTCCCGTGCAACGCCCACTTGCTCGCCGCGCTGCAGGGACGCTGGCCGGCGGAGACCACGGGCGCGGATAATCTGCGGACGCTGGAACTCGCCTTCGCTGCCTACACGAGCGCGGCCCAGGACCGGGTGCTTCACTTCGGCCGCTGAACGGACATGACGCCGCCGCTGAACTTCCTTCGTCACGGTTCCGCCGGCCCCCTCCCGGAACGGCGCCCGCTGCGGGCCGGGCCCTTCTCGCTCGTTTTTGAAGCGGGCGACCTCCGCTACGTGAAGTTCGGCGGCCGCGAAGTCATCCGCCGCATCTACGGCGCGGTTCGGGATCAAAATTGGGATACTGTACCTGCCGAAATCTCCGATCTGAAAATCGAGGACGAATCCGACAGCTTCCGGATCCGCTACACCAGCACGCATCGTCGGGGTGACATCCACTTTGTCTGGCAGGCGGAACTGACGGGCGCTCCCGACGGCGGCATCCGCTTCGCGTTCGACGGCGAGGCAAAATCCACCTTCCAACGCAGTCGCATCGGCCTCTGCGTGCTGCATCCGATCCGCGAATGTGCCGGCGTCCGCTGCCGGGCGCTCCACCGCGATGGCACGCGCAGCCAGCCCGTATTTCCGGACGTCGTGGCCAGCCGGCAGCCGGTGCCGGGTTTTCAAAACCTCGCCGGGCTGGCGCATGAAATCGAACCGGGGCTTTGGGCGGAGCTGCTTTTCGATGGCGAGGCCTTTGAGACGGAGGACCAGCGCAACTGGATTGACGCCAGTTTCAAAACCTATGGCACCCCGTTGGAGATTCCGCGACCGGTGACCGTCCCCGCCGGAACCCGCGTGCGCCAGGCCGTGACGCTGCAGTTGCGGTCCGACGGAGCGCCCGTCCACTCCTTCCAATCCACGCCCCTTCCGACGGTCCTCCTGCAGGCTGGCGGAACCGTTCGATGCCGGCTTCCCGAGCTGGGGCTGGGGATGGCCTCGCACGGCAGGCCGCTGAGCCAGCGGGAACTGGCGCGCCTGTCCCGGCTGGGACTTTCCCACCTGCGCGCCGATCTCCGGCTCACCGACCCCCGCTGGCCGGAAGCCCTACGCGCCGCCGCCCGCGAGGCCCTGGAACTCGGCGCAGCGCTGGAACTGGCCGTGCATTTGCCGCCGGACGAGCCCGGCGAGCTGGCTTCCGTGGCGAAGGAGTTGATTCGCCTCAAGGCCGACCCGATCCGCGCCCTGATCCTTCGGGACGGCCAGAAGTCCACGACCGCCGCCGATCTGCAGTCGGCCCGGACCGCCCTGGCCGACAGCGGCCTGGCCATCGGCGCCGGCACCGATGCCGACCTCTATCAGTTGCATCTCCAAGCGCCGGCCGGAGGCGCGGACTTCCTCAGTTGGTCCATGAACCCGCAGGTTCATGCCCGGGACCTCACCAGCATCGCGGAGACGCCCGAGGTCGTGGCGCAGCAGGTCGCCGCCGCGCGGCAACATTTCGGCGATGTGCCCCTGGCCGTTTCGCCGATCACGCTCCGGCCGCGCTTCAATCCCGGGGCCGGCGGACCCGAAAGCGCCTCGCCACCGGACGAATTGCCGCCGCAGGTGGATCCCCGCCAGTCGTCCCTTTTCGGAGCCGCCTGGACACTGGCCATGCTGGCCGCGCTCGCGCCCACCGGCCTCGAGAGCCTGACCCTGTTTGAAACGACCGGCTGGCGCGGAGTGATGGAAACGGAGAGCGGCGGTCCGCTGCCGGCCAAATTTCCCTCCATTCCGGGCGCCGTATTCCCGCTCTACCACGTGCTCGCCGACGTGGGCGAATTTGCCGGCGGCGAGGTGCTCGGTGTCCACGCGGCTCCGGCCCATGCGCTCGCCTTCATGGGCCTGAGAAAGGCGGACCGCACGGCCTTCTGGCTGGCCAACCTGACGGAGGAACCCAGGCGGGTGCGCATCGCCGGATTGCCGGGCGCGGTCCGGTGGCGGCGTCTGGATGAGACCAGCGTGCTGGCCGCGATGACGGAGCCTGAGACGTTTCGCCGGGACGCGGGTCCATCCGCTGGATCCACCCATGAAGAGTTCACGCTGCCCGCACTGGCGGTGCTTCGCCTGCTGAGTTCACCCGGTCCGCACGGGAGCGGCCACGGGCGGTGAGTTGGATGAAATTGCCCAAATGTGAAATGTTTCTCTCCATGACACCCATTGGCCCATCCGCTTGAATGAGTCTGTTTCCATGAATGCGCTCCTCCATTTCGCCGGGCTCCGCTCCGGCCACCGCTGGCATATGCTGCTGCTGCTCGCGCTGACCGGATGGGTCGCCGGCTGCGACCGATCCGGGGGTCCGGCGGCGCAGGACGCCGGACCGGCGAGTCCGGCCCTGACTATCGGGGTCGCCTTCGAGACGTTGCAGACCGAGTATTGGGTGGCCGGCTACGAGGCCATCAAGGCGGAGTGCGCGAAACGCGGCTTCAAGGTTCTCGAGGCCGTCGCCGACAACGACGCCAACCGCCAGTTCGAGCAGGTGAAAAATTTCATCACCCGCCGGGTGGACGGCATCGTCCTCGTGCCCAAGGACGCCAAGACCTGCATTCCGATGATCAAGGCGGCCAACGCGGCGAACATCCCCATCGTGCTCTTCAACCGGCCCGCCGACCCCAGCGACGCCAAGTCCGTGGCCGTGGTCGCGGACAATCCGGGCCTCACCCAGGCCACGGTGGACTACATGGTTGCCGAGGCGCGCAAGACCGGGAGGAAGCACAAGGCGATGGTCCTCCTGGGCGACCTGGGCGACATTAACGCCATCGGCCGCCGCGACGGCTTCGAGGCCGCGGTGAAGAACGCCGGGGATGTGATCGAGGTGGTTTCGCGCATCCCGACCGAATGGAACCAGGAGAAGGCGCAGGCGGGTGTGGTGAACGGACTTCAAGCCCACCCCGACATCAGCTTCCTCTTCACCAGTTCCGACTTCCTGTTCCCCAGCATCGTCAGCGCGCTCAAGGGCGCCGGGAAGTATCATAAGATCGGCGAACCCGGCCACGTCATCCTCGGCGGTTTCGACGGCGACGCCACCGCCTATCAGATGCTCATGGACGGCTACCTCGACGCCACCGGCGTGCAGGACGTCTATTTCGAGGCCCAGCAAAGTGTGCAGGCCCTGGTGGACCTCCACGCCGGCAAACAACTCCCCGAAATCATCCGCGATCCGGGCTTCGTCATTCACCAGGGCAACCTGAAAGAGAAATCGGCGCAGATGTGGGGGGCGAAGTAGGTCATTTGTTCGTGGTTCGTGGTTCGTGGTTCGTTGTTTGTGCCGCCTCCGGTGCGTCCCATTTTCTTCGACATCGACACCACCAACCACCCACGACGAACAACCCACAACCCACAACCCACAACCAACCACGAACAAATCATGTCCAAACCGAACTTTGAAATCTTGAGATCTACCGCCTTTCCGAAGACCTGGCGGATCGAGTCTGGAGCATTGTTCTCAAGTGGGACAGCTTCGCCAAGGATACTGTCGGCAAGCAGATCGTACGTGCGGCCGACAGCATCGGAGCGAACATCGCCGAGGGCGTTGGGCGGGGCTCCCACGCCGACAACCGCCGTTTTGTCCGTACGGCGCGCGGTTCCCTAAACGAAACCATCCACTTCCTCCGTTGCGCCTTCCGCCGAAGACTTCTTTCCAAGGAACAAACCGCCGCCTTGAAGCCCATCCTCGACGAACTTCCGCCGCGCCTGAACGCTTATCTAAATTCCATCGGCCGTTTCCCTGATACAGAATGAACAGGCTTCCCACCAACTACGAACTACCCACAACCAACAACCAACAACGAACAACAAACCTTCTCCGCTCCGAATACCTCGTCCTATTCCTCTGCGCCGCCCTGTTTCTCGGCCTCGCTCCCTTCACCCCCGGCCTGGCTTCGGCCGGCAACGCCATCAACCTGCTCGGCAACCTGCTGCCGCTGCTCGTGGTCGCCGTGGGCCTGACCGTGGTGCTGATTGCGGGCGGCATTGACCTGTCGGTCACTTCCACCATCGCGCTCACCTCGGTGGCCGGCGCGCTGGTGATGAACGGCGACACCGGCTGGCTGGCCGGAACGCCGCTGGCGGTGCCCTCGGCCATCGCCTTGATGCTCCTGCTCGGCGGTCTGGTGGGCGCCTTCAACGGCCTGGCCGTGACCGTGCTGCGGATGCCCGCCTTCATCGTCACGCTCACCACGATGATGTTCCTCTCCGGCCTCGCCATCTGGCTCACCCAGTCCAAGCCCATCGCCCATCTGCCCGCCGGCTTCACCGCGCTCGGCACCCGTCTCTGGCTGACCCTGCTCGTGGCCGCGGCGCTGGGCGCCTTCGCCCACGGGATGCTCACGCGGTCGCTCTTCGGCCGCTGGCTGCACGCCGTGGGGCACAACGCCCGCACCGCGCGCGTCTCGGGCGTGCCTGTGACCGGCGTGGTGATCGCCGCCTACGTGGTCAGCGGCGTGTTCGCCGCCGCGGCGTCCGTGCTCTATACTGCGCGGCTGGAGACCGGTTCGCCCGTGCTCGGCCAGCGGCTGCTGCTCGACGTGATCGGGGCCACGGTCCTCGGCGGCACCAGCCTTTTCGGCGGCAAGGGCAAGGTGGCCTGGACGTTCTTCGGGGTACTCTTCCTCACGCTGCTGGACAATGCCCTGAACCTGCTCGGGCTCTCTCATTTCATGATCATGATGGTGAAGGGCGGCGTCATCCTGCTCGCGGCGCTGCTGGATGCGTGGAGGGCGTTGGAGGTTCGTCGTTCGTAGTTCGCTGTTTCGAATTCACACGCTCCTCGCGATGCAAAATTCCCACCCATCACGAACCACGAACCACGAACCACGAACAACCCACCACGACCAACTCTCCTTCCACGCCATCACCAAATCCTTCTTCGGCGTGAAGGTACTGAAGGACGTGACTTTCAGCGTGGGCGCGGGACGAGTCGTGGGCCTGGTCGGCGAGAACGGGGCCGGCAAATCCACGCTGATGAACCTGCTGGGAGGCAATCTCCGGCCCGACGCCGGCGCCATGCGCTTCAACGGTTCGGATTACGCGCCCCGGGATCCGCGCGACGCCCGGTCCGCCGGCATCGGGTTCGTGCATCAGGAGCTGAATCTGTTTCCGAACCTGAGCATCGCGGAAAATCTGTTTCTCGATGGCTTTCCGACCCGCGGGCCATTCATCCGGCGCGGCCGGCTGCGGGACCTTGCCGCCGCCCTGCTGAACCGGGCCGGCCTCGATCTGCCGCCGGAGACGCGGGTGGAGCGGCTTTCCTCCGGCGAACGCCAGTTGGTCGAGATTGCCCGGGCGCTGTCGTTCGACGCCCGGCTCCTCATTCTGGACGAGCCGACCACCTCGCTCAGCGCTCGCGAGTGCGAGCGTCTCTTTGCGTTGGTCGGCCAGCTTCGCGCGGAAGGCCGCTCGCTCATCTACATCTCCCACGCGCTCGGCGACGTGCTGCGGCTTTGCGACGACGTGGTGGTGTTGCGCGACGGGGAGGTGGTGGGACAACGCCCGGCCGGCGAATGGGATCCGGGCCGGATGGTCTCGCTCATGGTCGGCCGGGAATTGAAGCGCCTCTTCCCGGAGCGTGCGCCTCCGGCCCAGCGCGGGGGGCCGTCTTCTGAACAGGGCGGACCAGAGCGCGGCACCCCGCTTCTGGAAGTGCGCGGTGTCGCGCAGCCCGGCGTCGTGCGGGATATCTCTTTCACGCTTCATCGTAGTGAAATCCTGGGAGTGTCCGGCCTGATGGGCGCGGGGCGCACCGAACTTGCCCGGATCCTCTTCGGGCTCGATCCCTGCGAGCGCGGCCGCATCACCCTTGCCGGAGAGCCGGTGGCGGGGACGCCCCGCCGCCGCATTCGCAGCGGCCTGGCGTTGCTGACCGAAAGCCGCCGCGATGACGGGCTGTGCCTCGAAGCGTCCCTGGCGGACAACCTGGCGCTGGTGACGCTGGCCCGGTACGCGCGTACCCCGCTTCGTCTTCTCCACCTTGGCGGCTTGCGCGACGCGCTGGCCAAGATTCGCGAAGCCGTCCGCCTTCAGCCCAGGCTCGCCAGCGCCCAGCCCGTGAAGACGCTCAGCGGCGGCAATCAGCAGAAGGTCGTGCTCGCCAAATGGCTGCTCGCCGAGCCGAGGGTGCTGATCCTCGACGAGCCGACGCGGGGCATTGATGTCGGGGCCAAGTTTGAAATCTACCAGCTCATCCATGACCTGGCGGACCGGGGCGCGGGCGTGCTGGTCATCTCGTCGGAACTCGAGGAGCTGACCGGCCTTTGTGACCGCATCCTCGTGATGAGCCACGGACGGATCACGGACGATCTGTCCCGCGCCGAGTTCGACCGGGAACGAATCCTGAACGCCGCCCTGCCGGGATGAGCCGCCCGGTCCTTACCTCCGCATGACTTTCCTCCGCCAGCGTCTGCTGTTCCCCGCGTTGAACCACGCGACGCTGCTGCTTTTCCTCGGAGTGCTGGCGGTGTTTGGCGCCTTGTCGCCGAAGTTTTTCACGGCGGCGAACCTGACCAACCTGCTCGTCCAGTCGTCGTCCACCGCCATCGCCGGCATCGGGATGACCTTCGTGCTGCTGACCGCCGGGGTGGATCTCTCGGTGGGGGCCATCATGTTCGTGGCCGCCGCCGTGGCCGGAAAGCTCGCGCAGGGCGGCGCGCCGCTGCCGGTGACGCTGGCGGCGATTCTCGCCGTGGGACTGCTCTACGGAGCCTTCAACGCCTTGCTCATCACCCGCCTCCGCATCCTCGCCTTCGTGGCCACGCTGGGCACCCTCTATATCGGACGCGGCCTCGGGCTTTGGATCACGCAGACGCGCCCGATGGACCTGCCCGATGGCTTCCTTGCCCTCGGCGCCGCCCGGTGGCTCGGCGTGCCCTTGCCGCTGTGGATTCTCGCCTCCGTGCTCGCCGCGGCCCATGTGACCCTCACGCGTACGCCCTTCGGCCGGCGGATCTATGCGGTGGGCAACCATCTCGAGGCGGCGAAGAAGGCCGGGTTGAACACCCGCCGGCTGCTGGCGTCGGTGTATGTCCTCAGCGGCCTGTGCGCGGCCATCGGCGGCATCCTGTCGCTGGCCCAACTGGGGGCCGTGTCGCCCACGTTCGGCGCCAACCGGGAGTTCAGCGCCATTGCCGCGGCGGTGCTGGGCGGCACGAGCCTTTTCGGCGGGCGCGGCGCAGTGTTTCCGGGGACGCTCCTGGGCGCGCTGCTCATCCAGAGCGTCGAGAACGGCCTCGTGATCCTGAACGCCGATCCTTACCTGTATCCGCTCGTCACCAGCGCCATCATCTTCGCGGCGGTGCTGGCCGATGCCACCCGCAACGCCTGGCTGGAGCGCCTGGGCCGGCGGCGCATCTATCACGAACACGGCTGAGCCGCCGCCGCCTCCCAACCTTTCTCCACGCCGTGCCCGCCAAACCCAAAACCGACGCCGCCTTTGCCGAGCTGCTGGCGCAGTGCGCCCGCCTGAAATTCGAGCCGCACGACATCGCGCGGCAACTCGATGCTCGCGGCCGGTATGAGATGCCGCTGGCCACCGAGTTCGGATTCGCGATCAAGCTCTTCCACTATGCCTCGCGCCACCACACCCGCGGCGCCACCTGGCACGAGCGGCTCGAACTGTTCGTGCCGCTCGATGACCGGGTGCTTTTCCAGATGGGCGGACAGCGGGTCGAACTCGGGCCCGGCGACCTGCTCATCGTGGACAACCTCAAGCTGCACCATGTGGTGGATTTCCCGGGTTTCGACACGCGCGCCATCGTGGTGAGCTTCCTGCCGGAGTTCGTGTACAGCCTCGGTTCCCCCTCGCATGACTACGCCTTTCTGCTCCCGTTCTACTCGCCACTGAACTGCGGGGCCCGCGTGCTGCCCCTGCCGTCCCATCCCGCCGCCGCCGCGGCCCTGCGGGAACTCCTGGAATGCCGTTTCGGCGAACCGGAAGGCGCCCTGCAGCGCGCCGGATGCAAGGCGCGACTCCTGGGTCTCCTGCTGGAACTGGCGCGGCGCTTTCGCACCTCCGAAGTGGTGCAATGGGAATTCCTGCGGCAGCAGGAACGCTCGCTGCGACTCAAGAAGCTGTTCGATCACATCAACGCGCACTATGCGGAGAAGCTGTCGGTGGCCGAGGCGGCCCGGCTCGTGGCCATGAGCCAGCCGCAGTTCATGAAGATCTTCAAGCGCGTGGCGGGCATGACCCTGGTGTCGTATCTCAACCACGTGCGCCTGGCCAACGGCTCGCGCCTGCTGCGCGAGACCAGCCAGACCATTGCCGAAATCGCCAGCGCGGTGGGCTTTTCCGATCAGAGCTACTTCGACAAGCGTTTCAAACGCGCCTTCGGCCAGACTCCCAAGGAATTCCGCCTCGGGGGCGGCCGGTCAAAATCCTCCCAGACTTGAATCGCTGCCTTCTAGGTGCGCGCGACGCGGCCCTCGGTCCCAACACCCAGCCCAAACCCTGGGTGGAAGGCGCGTGGGACGATCCGAACGTGGGCTCCAATCCGCGCATCCTGACCAACAGCCCCACCTGGCCCTACCTCAATTCCCAGGCGGCGTTCCGCTGCGCCGCCGATCCGAGCTTGCTGAAGGTGGGCAACAAGTTGCTGCCCCGGGTCATCAGCTATGCCGCAAACGCCTTCTTACTGATACTACTGATAGCCGCACCCGGAAACGGCCCAAAAAGCTGGCTGAATCGTCCCCACCGCCTCGCGGCCTTGCACGCCCTCATCCTCGACCCGCGTCGCCTCCAAAAAGTCGCCCGACGTATTGCCTCCCCACCACGCCTGGGCAAAGGCGAGTTGGGCGTACAGTTGACTCAACGCCAGATCGAAGTCGGGGCGTCTTTCCCGGTCACGGTTCAGGGAGTCCATGACCTCCAACCCAGCCTCGGTCAGGATTGCATTCCCACGGGTCACTCCGATGAGATCCATCAATTCCGGGGCGACCTCGAGGAAGACGCGATTCACAAACTTCACGTCGATTGGAACCGTTGTTCCGCCAGCGCCCCCTCCCGATTTGCCCGGACGGCTTGCCAAGCACTGACCGCGGTTCCAGCCAGCAGTGCAACTGTCACGGCGGCCGCAGCCGCGAACCCGCCCTTGTTCCGGCGAATCGCCTTGCCGAGCCGGTAAGCCACGCTCGGAGGCCGCGCCACGATGGGTTCGTCTTGGAGAAAGCGCCGGACATCCGCCGCCAGGTCGCTAACGGATTCGTAACGTCGGCTCCGGTCCTTCTCCAGACACTTCATCACGATCCAGTCGAGGTCTGTGGCGACGGAAATTCGTGGAAGGGAACGCTCACTTTGCGCATCGCCGCCGATTCGCCGCTGGCGAACCGAGGGGCGCTCCGGTTCTTTGTCTCTGATGATCCGGCGCATTTCGTCGAAGCCGGCTTCGATGAGGGCCTGAGCGTCGAAGAGGGTGGCGTTCGTCAGTAATCTATAAAGTAAAACGCCCAGGCTATAGATATCACTGCGCGTATCACAATCCTCAGCGGAAAGCGCCGCTTGCTCGGGACTCATGTAAGCGGGCGTACCGAGAAACTGAGACACCTAAGTCACCGCGGTCTGGCCGGTGAGCCTTAGCCCGGTTGCTTTGGCAATGCCGAAATCGATGACTTTAGGAATCGGCCCTTCGGAGTCGTCGGCCATCAGGATATTGGAGGGTTTCAGGTCGCGATGGATGACGCCTTTCTGATGCGCGTGCTGGATGCCGTGGCAAACCTGGAGGCTCGGTCGCATCGCCCCACTCCAACCAACGCATTCGGGCGCACAATCTCGCAAAACTATTTTCCAGGCGCCCGCTTCCGACCCGATGCGCTCAAAGAGCCACGCGCGAGCATACTGCCACTGGCGCTAGACGGTGCGCGGTTGATCGCCGTCGCGCTTCATGCTTAGTCGCCGGCGAGCTCGATCGATGAGAATTTGACGCATCGCCTCGGCCGCCGATCGAAAGAGATGCTGCCGATCCTGCCAGGTAGGCTGCTACCCGCGAGTGATTTTAAGCCACGCCTGATGCACCAGGGCCGTTGCCTGTAAGGTCTGTCCGGGCGGCTGGCCGGCCATTTTGGCGGCGGCCAGTTCGCGAAGCTGCTCATAAACCAAAGGCAGCAACGCTTCAGCTGCTTGGTGATCGCCTTGTTGAATCCGGCCCAGGACCTGAGTCACCCCGTCCATGACTTCATGGTTTATGCTGTCACTCTCGCGATGTCGAATCCGAAAACCGCCGGGGTCCTTTCGCGATTACGGGTTGTCACTGTGTCGTGTCTGATCTGAGGGGTCCTCAACCGGCCTAGGATTTCATCGATCTATGGCGCTCGGAGACGATAGAAGCCGCGATCCACGTCGGCGGGGATCGTCAACTTGGAAACTCCTTCGGATATTACGATGGGCCTACTGACTAAGGACCATCCGGGATTGAGCAGGCTGTCCGCTTCCTCCAAAGCAATATCGTTCCGAGTTGCAGGCCAACGGAGTTCCAGTTGCCCGGCAGAATTGGTCTGGATGCTGAGCGGCGGCGGCAGCACTTGGAATGCGGCCGTGCTCGTGACGCTTCCGTGAGGGGTGATGATGGTGATGGGACCCGACGTCGCCTCGGGTGGAACGACGGCCGTGATTCGCAAATCGACCGAATTGGCTAAGGCGTTGCTGAACGGCGCGCTTGCACCGTTAAATTGAACCGCCGTCGCTCCGGTGAATTCTTTGCCAGTCAAAGTCACCAAGGCGCCAGGAATTCCGCTGATGGGAGTGAATCCCGAAACGGTGGGCGAGGGCGTGGGATACCAACGCAAAGTAAACGTGCCCATGCTTAACAGTGGCTCGAATTCGTGTTGGCCGGATAAATCCAAATAATAATCGGTACCGGCCTTTGCCCCGAAGGAGACCCGGCTGGCCAAACGAGGCCCGTCATTGTCATTATAGGCAAACTCGGTGAGTTGGCTGAGCGAATCGCCGGTATAGACAGTCAACAACGTGTCCACAAAGGTCCTCGTCGTTTCGAACGTAATCCAGCCATTCTCCGGTGCCGTCCAGCGGTACCAGAGTGTCGCCTCATTCCACCACTTGGGATGGGCAATCGACGGACTGTAGGGCTCCTCATCGCGCATCCGGGAGGCATTGAAATTGTTGCCCGTCACCGATCCCGTGGCGTTGGCAAGAACTTCGGCCTGGTCGAAATCGTCGTTGAGCGGTCCGAAACCAAATTCCCAGACGTAGTCGTCATTGGTTGAATCCTGCGACTCCCGGTCGAAGTTACCGTCTAGCAAGGCGCCGGTCACCGATCGCGCGGTGCTCCGAAGGCGGACGGTATGATTTGTCCGTGCGAAAGGACCGGCGCCGGTGAGCTGGAACCGCTTACTGTCGTCTGCCCAGACGAAGGTTCCGGACAACGGCGGAGTGCTCTCAAAGGCGCTTTCGACGCTCTCACGGTCCATCGGTTGGCTGAACCACACTTCGAGGCGCTGCTCGGGCCGAGTGCGGCTGGTACTGGGGGTTACCGCCACCACGATGGGAGGTAAGTTGGCATTGGTGAGCGCCTCGACCGCCCGGGCCACGTTCAGACGTCCCTGGGTGACAACCTTGTCCCGCAGCGACAGCTTTCGGTCCGTGGAGTGCATGAGAGCGGCTCGGATGTCCCAGGCTGTGGCGTCGGGCTTGATCGCCGCCAGGAGCGCCGCGGCGCCCGCGACGTGCGGGGCTGCAAACGAAGTTCCCTTCCAGACATCATACTGGTTGGTCGGAGCTGTGGTCAGAATGCCACTGCCCGGGGCGGCGAGTTCCACCATATCGCGCCCATAATTGCTGAAGTCTGCCAGCAAATCGCTGCTGTCCGTCGCCGCCACGTTCAGCGCCAGCGGCAAGTCATAGGCGGCACCATAATGGGAGAAGGAATCGTGATTGATGCTGAGGTTCATGGCGGCAAACACCGTCAAGATTCCCGCAGCATTCAGAGCCTCCAGACTCTCATTGATGGCCCGGCTGAAGCTGGCAATGCCATAGCTGTGATTAGAGACGCGGACATCGACTCCCCGCCGTTTCATCTCGAGCACATATTCTGCGGCCTCCAATTGGCTGGAATAGGGAATATAGGGAAAGCTGGCCCGGATGATCCTTACGATCATCAACTGCGTGGACCAAACCACCCCCGTGATACCCAAGCCGTTGTTGCCCGACGCCCCGATGACCCCGGCGACGGCGGTTCCATGATCGTAAGGATCCAAGGGGTCGGAGTCGCCATCGGCCACGTCGATCCCAATCACGTCATCCACATAGCCGTTCTGATCGTCGTCGAGTCCGTTGTTCGCCTTGTCGTTTCCCTGGCCATCGACTCCGGTTTCCCCCGGATTGCGCCACAGGTTGTTACGCAGATCGTCATGGGTGTAATCAATGCCGTAATCCAGAACCGCGACGACGATGTCACGGCTGCCGGTGCTGGTTTTCCAAGCGTTCGTCATCCCGATCAGCCGCAGGTTCCATTGGGAACGGAATCGAGGGTCATCAGGCACGGATTCCTCCTGGACCTCCAAGCGTTGCACGGAGGCGGCGGGGACGTTGTTGGTCGCTGGATCAAACACCTCGAAGCGGCCGTTCGGTTCCACCGCGATGACGGAGTCGAGGGCGCGGTACGCGGCCAGTCCTTCGCCCAGGCTCACCCCGGGCGGTAGGTCCACCCACTGCCAGCCTAGCGTTGTGAAGCTGCGCTTCACCGTGACGCCGATCCGTGCGTTGGCCTCGGCCGCGGCGGCGCTGGCTGGGCCGTCGCGCCATTTGAGGAGGAGGCCTTGGGCAAAGTGGGTTTCTGCGCCCTGAAGTGTAGCGACAGGCGCCAGTATCGCTATCAAGGCGATGGTATGAATAAGAGAAGATCGGGCTCCTCCAATGTTGTTGGATCGGTTCATATGCAACTTCGATTGATGGCCTGTTCTATGTTTCAAGAATTTTGATGCTCGGCCTCGTGTGTGGACACAGAAGGTCAGCAATGACTCGGACTATCCCGTTTCGGAAAGATCCGCTTCGATCCATTACGCGGAATTCGAGCCGCAAAACGGACATCAGATTGGCGCTTTATTGAGCCGCATATACGGTCGGACTGTGGCCGGGTTGTCTAATCGCATTGTCAACTCGTCGTGGTTCGCCAAGGAAATAGCGAAACAGGAAGCATTCTTGGAGCCTTAGGTTCCACAGTAGAACTACGGCTCAGGGTATCCCCGACGAACCTGGTAGAAGCTGGCGGTGGGCCAGTTGGTTGCGCCCAGGTCCGTGACGGAGCGTTCCCGGCCTACTAAGGCCACCGTGGCCACTGGCCTGATCAATGCAGTCTCCAAGTCCCGCCACTGACTTAGCTCCGGCACGGCATCAATCAGATAGGTGGAGCCGGGGTGGCCGAAAAGATGTAGCGTCGGAAGGCCCTCGCTCCAGGTGATGCCCCGCAGGCCGAAACCGTCTACCACTTGCACCTGTGCTTCGCGTCGGTCGAAATCCATTCCCTCGGACGCGTCTGCCAAGCTGAGCAGGATGAACTCGTCGGACTCCAGGGCGTCGTCCTTGACTAAGGGGATGGTGAAGGTCTTCACGGTCTCCAGGGGCATAAACTCCAATGTCCCGGCCGTTGCCACATAGTCATCCCCCTGCACGGCGGTGCCGTCCGCGGTGCGGAAACCTACCGTGGCCGGGCGGGCAGTATTGCCGACGCGTCTCACGGTGACGCTGGCGGTTCCCGCGCTTTCGTTCACATCAAACTGAGGCCTTAGAAACTCAAATGCGCTCGATTGAAGGTCGTCACGAAGGCGCCCGAGGGCCGGGCGGGTTTGGGTTGATATTCCACAGAAGCATTCGTAGGGAAACACCGCCCAGCCGCCCAGCAGCCATTTCCCATCGGCCAGGGTCTCGATTCGCCCAATTCCAAAACCCAAGAACGGCCCGCCAATTCCGAAATCGGCAGGGGCGATCGAAATTGCTGGTTTGACGATAGGAGTGACGGCCCCGGGGGATCCGTCAGGCGCAAACCGCTCCATGAGGCTTGTTCGTATATCAACGATCGTGGCGACCAGCACTTCTCCATCTGAGCCGACGCCAATCGCAGACGGATAACCACTGGCAGCCGGGTTGAAGGAGCCGTCAACCGCACCGTCGGAATTCAATCGGGCCAGTCCGTACCGTGGGTGGCCATCAACGGAGCTGAACCAGCCGACGACCAGTATTTTTCCGTCCGACTGCAATTTGATATCTCGAACCGCGTCGTCGAACGCTGCTTGATGAAATTCCGGGTCGAGAATGCCATCGGCAGACAGGCGTCGGAGTGTCCAGCCACCCCAGTCTGGAGACACGACGACCAGCAATTTTCCGTCGGGAAGATTAATGAATCGTTCGATATCAAACTCAGGTGTGGCAAAACTCGGGTCCACTGAGCCGTCGGAATTCAATCGCAGCCGGCCGCCGCACAGGATTTGGCCGCTGGGTAGAACTGCGATCTGAAGCCAACCAACGGCAGCAGCTGCAGCCGGTGCGAAGGTGGAATCCAGTGAACCGTCGCTTTGCAGCCGCGCCAGGCCCGGTCGCTCGATTCCATTTACCGATGCGAAGTCGCCCGAGACTAGCACCCGGCCCTGATGGTCGGCCGACAAGACGGGTGCAGACTGACCGCCGGTTACGAAGGCTGGCGTGAAGGCGGAGTCTCTGGCCCCGTCGCTGTTCAGTCGCGAAACTTGCCATTGCTCTAGTGCATCTGGCAGGGACGAGACCACGAAGATCTTGCCATCACTTCGGAGGGCAAATCCAGACGCCTGCACAAACCCGTCCTGGCCAAAGCTTCGGTCCTGCATCGCCGAAACTTCATCGTCCAAGATCATTCCTACGGTTTCGGCCGCACCGCGAAAGGTCGCACCCGGCGATGGATTGGTTAGGCGAAGGCCAAAGACCCGCTCCATGACTTCCACCTGCCCATTGTCTATCGTAGCCCCCGATATCGATTTTGTTGTCTGCCCCGGCAGGAACTCCAACGAGCCCGAACGGGCCTCGTAGTCACGCCCTTCAATCGCGCTGCCGTCCACAGTCGCGAAGTCAACCGTGACGGATTCATTGGTGTCGCCCTGGCGAATCACTTCAAATGCATAAGGGCGCCCTTCCGATTGCCAAGACGGTCGGAGGACGAACCGCGGGCTTCCGTTATGGACGGTAACGGTAGTTTTTGCGTTGGCGCCAACGACAGCGGGGCCAAGGACTTCGACGATGCTCAATTCGATGGTTTCATCGGGCTCCGGAAGCCCATCATCCACAAAACCGAGAGACGCCGAGCTTTCGGTATTTCCAGGATGGAACTGGAACAGCATGCCATCATTCCACCATAGGGTCGATCGTGTGATGTCGTCTTTATCCGCAGTTCCTCCCGAGCGTTTCACAACGACCGTAAGTTCGACATCAGGCGGCATCGGCGGGGTGCAGGTGACGGTAATGGTGATCCAATCCTCCAGTTCGTTCCCTTCTTTGGAGGCGGAGGCAAACTCGACCACACTGGCAGCGTCGATGACCTCGGAGAAAAAGAAGATTCCGAGCAGGATACTTCGGATTGACGGAAACGAGGGTTTCATGGCGTTTCTTTCGGCGGGACTGGATGGATCGGCGCCAACCTCGACTCGGCCCGAAGTACCCGCTCTTCGGCACAGTCCACCAACGGGTTGGTCGATCGCGGGCTTGCGGTCCGATCAAAACACACGGCTCTGGCGAGGCTGGACATGGACGCCGGTTCATCCTGTGCTCCGGCGAACAACCAACGTTTGATTCAGCGGAGAGTTCTGGCGTTCACACAGGATTCGCACCCGGACCCGCTCCTTTCCACCCGGGAAAGAAGCCGCTTCGATCCATTACGCGGAATTCGGGCCGCAAAACTGACAACGAAGCACCGTTTTTATTAGTCTCTGCGAAGGCACTCAACCGCAGAGCTCTCATCCGGCCTTCGGCCACCCTCTGCCCGCGGGACTTTCCGAGGGGAAGGACGAGGCGAAGGTGCATGCACTTTCGCAAAGATTGAAACTCGGTCGGCCGGTCAGCGACGAAAGTTCACTGTCCCGAAGGCTGTCTCCCCAACTCCGCCGCGGCCTCCTGATGCATCAACACTTGCTGGTAAATCTGGGAGGGCAGGAGAAATCCGAGGAAACTGTCCAACTGTTCCAGCGGTCCCGGCCACTGGCTTCGCAGGGCTGCCTCCCCCTGATCGAAGGCTGACCTGGCCTCGGCTTCGCGACCCAGCCGGTGCAGACCGATGGCTTTCAGGAAAAGGGTGAAGGCGTCCGGAGCCGCGCCCTCGGGGGAGGCCTCTTCCAAGGCCTTCAGGCCTTCTTCCAGCCGGCCACGCAGCAGGTAGAGTTGCCCCAGCGCCCGCTGGCTCCAGATCCGCTGGTCGGCGGGGAGCTTTGGAAGACGGGCCTGCAGGAGGCCCATCGAATCCTCGATCCGCTCCCATTGGGCCGCGGAGAACCGGCCCGGATTCATCGCGGCAATCTCCAGAGGAAAGTGCTCCCCTCCCGAACGCATCAGGTTCGCGGGCATCGCCCAGACTCGTTCGACCACCTGTTGGTAACTTTCATCGTCTCCCGTGAAGCGGAAGATCCAGGCCTTGATCAGGCAGGATGACCACGACTCCGGGTTCTGCTCCAAAAAGGTCCGGCAGACTGCGGCCGCGGCCGGCCAACCTTTGACCGCCGCCGAAGCGCGCCACAGCCCGTCGAAGTCTTCCTCGGTTTCGATCGGTCGTTTCTCCCGGCGCGCCAGGATCTCCGTGAAGGCCGCCTTGGCTTCGGCATAACGGCGATGGCGGACCTGGAACTCGGCAATCTCAGGACAAAGGATTTCGGCCGTTCGATTCGGCCAATGGCGGAGGAGTCGGGGAAAGATCTCGGAATAGATCGCGGCCGCGCGCTCCACCTCGCCCTTCTGTTCGTAAGCCCGGCCCAACCAGTACTGCCCGTCCAACGTCATCGTACGATCGGCTCCCAACCGCTGTCTCCAATAAGATACCGCCTGCTCTACCCAAGGAAGCCCTTCGTCTCCGCGCTGTTGTTCGATCAAGAGCCGCCCCAACACGAAGCGCGCGCGGGTGGTGGTGGCGTGGTCGGGTCCATTGGCGCGCTCACATTGTTCGATAAGCTCCCGATACAGTCTCTCCGCTTCCTGAACCTCGCCCGCCTGTTCGAGGGCGTAGGCCAAGTCTCCCTGGCCGTGAATGAGCGTTCTCATCCAGGGATCGTTCGTGCGAACGGTTTGCTGGAACATGGCCAGCGCCTCGCGACGGAACGGCACGGCCTCCGCCGAATAGCCCTCCGTTTGCAGCATCCAACCCCGCATCCCCAGTACTTGTCCGGCGCCCAGAGATGGGCCGTTGGTCGAGCGACGAACCTCGGTCACCGCATTCGAGAGCATCTGGCGAGCCTCCTGACGTTGACCCACGAGGTACTTGCTGATGGCCAGCGAGGCGACAGCCCCCAGCGTGTCCGAATGCTGGAGGCCCAAACGCGGGCGAAGGATCTCTAGTACGCGTTCGTTCTGAAGGATGGCATTGGTGTGATCGACCCAATCGACGAAGGCGAGAGCAAGCGCGCGACGAATCTCTGCTTCGATCAACGGTTGATTGGTAAACTGGCCTTCCAACTTGAGCGCCGCATACTGCAACAAGGCCCGGGCGGATTCCGAAGAGATGGCATTGGTGTGATATTGGCTCACGCCTTGCCCCAAGAGATTCTCCGTAAGAAAACCTTTAACGGCTTGGGCGATTTCCAATTGTTGCTGAGCGAGATTCGCCTGCTGTTTCGCCGCCTCCTCGGCGCGAGTGGCTCGGGCGGCTTGCCAGGAGCTGGCGACCAGGCCCGCCAGTAAGGTGAGCGTCACCGCGACGGCTCCGGCAAAGGCGAGTTGGTTCCGGAGAATAAACCTGCCGATCCGATAGCTGGCGCTCGGCGGCCGGGCTGCCACCGGCTCCTGGTCCAAGTGCCTTTGGATGTCCGCCGCCAGCTCTTGGGCGGTCTCGTATCGGCGTGCCCGATCCTTCTCCAGGCACTTCATCACGATCCAATCCAGATCGGATGGGAGAGCCGCCGGGCGCGAGCCAAGCGACGCAGGGCCAGCTTTGCGCCAGCGAGCGGAAGGGAGTTCGGGTTCTTCTTCGACGATCATCTCCCGAATTTCCGAGTAGCTAGAGCGCCGCAACCGTTCTTCGGCAAAGGGCGGTGAACCCGACAACAACTGATACAACAAAGCTCCCAAACTGTAGATGTCGCTTCTCGTATCGATGTCCCGCTGACTCATGTCGGCTTGCTCCGGACTCATATAGGCTGGGGTGCCGATCATGCTGCCGAATTGCGTAACATGCTGTTCCGCAGTCCGTTCTTGGTTGGTTGCCTTAGCGACACCGAAATCGATCACGACTGGATGGGCGACGCCCGCAACGAGGGTCACCAGCACGTTGGATGGTTTGAGGTCGCGATGAATGATCCCCTTCTGATGGGCGCTCTGAATCGCTTGGCAGACGGGGATGAAGAGACGAAGACGAGCTGCCACCGACAACCGGTTCGCCTCGCAAAATTCTGTGATCGGAATGCCGCGGACCAGTTCCATCACGAAGTACGGACGACCGTAGCTGCGGTGGGGAAGGGAAGTGACAGGGGAGGATGGGTTTGAATCTAAAACCTGAGGTTGCGCCTCTGAGATCACCGAGTCGCCTTCGCCTATGACTCCGCCGTCCAAGATGCGAGCAATGTTGGGATGATCCATCAACGCGAGCGCTTGGCGTTCGGCTTCGAACCGGGCGATCACCGGGCGAGAATCCATTCCAAGCTTCAGGACCTTAACCGCAACGAGGCGTCGCACCGGTGATTCTTGTTCGGCCTGATAGACGATTCCCATGCCGCCTTCGCCCAGCTTTTCAAGAATCTTATAGCGACCGATCCGTGATCCGGCGGGCAGGGATCCGGCCGGAACGGGAACGGCGTTCGATTTGCTTGTTCCCTCATTCCAGGCCGAAAACAGGATCTCACCCTTCGGCGCCGCGTTGAGCAGCGACTCAACCGCCTGCCTGAGTTGTGGATCATCCGCGCACGCCTCATCCAAAAACCGCCGGCGATCGTCGGGCGAGGCGAGCGCCGAAGCGGTATGAAAGACCTCGTCCAGTTTTTGAGCGTGTTCGTTCACGTGCTGGGCGTGGATTTCCGGTGTCAGCCAACCGGCGCTGGGTCCGTCACTGGATTGGGGGCGCCTTCACCACTACGCGAGATCGACACCTGAGAAAGGACATTGATTCGGTTCGACGCGGATCGGGGTTGGTTACAAATCGCCTTGAAGTGAACGGGCAAGCCAGGCTTTGGCAAATGACCAATGGCGGTGCACGGTTTTCTCGGAGGCTCCGAGGATCGCGGCGACCTCGGCATTCCCCAATCCCACAAAAAACCGCAGTTTGACCACCTGAGCTTTTTCCGGGCTTTCCGCTTCCAGTCGATCCAGCGCCTCGTGGACTCGGAGCACTAGGTCATCGTCGGCTGGCAATTCAACTTGGAGGTCATCGAAGGGAACCCGCTGTAAGTCGCCTCCATGCTTGCGCGCTTTCCGCGAGCGGGCGCGATCCACGAGGATCCGGCGCATCGCCTCCGCGGCGACGGCGTGAAACTGTTGTCGATTCTTCCAGTGAGAGTTCGCTTGGGCCGATAGGCGAATCCAGACTTCGTGAACGAGGGCTGTCGGTTGCAGCGTTTGACCGGGCGGCTCGAGGGACAGCTTAGCGGCTGCCAGACGTCGCAACTCGTGATAGACCAGCGGCAACAGCTCACTGCCGGTCGTGGGGTCATCGGCCTCGCCTCCTTCGGTCGCCATCGGGCTGCCCATTCGTGTGAGCTAATATAGATTTTTCTTCGTGTCGAATAGGGAATGAGGCCATGTCGGCGTCATTCCCCTAGGTTCAGAGCAGCTTTGGGGACTGGGCAGCTATCCGGCTTGATTCGGAGAGGTGAATGGATAGCAGGGAATAAGCAGATGATAACCTGCTTAGTGAACCGGCCATGATCAAACTCGAAGACATTCACTCGCTGACCGATTTTCAGCGCGACGCCAAAGCCCGCATCAGGCACCTGAAAAAGACGGGGAGGCCGACTGTTCTCATCATCAACGGCAAAGCGGAGCTGATCATCCAGGACGCCTCCGCCTACCAGCAGATGCTCGACACACTGATAGGAATTTGGTTTTTACGCTTCGCCGGGGGAGGGTGATTTGGTTCCACAGGCCCAACTTTTTCAAAATTCCACTGCGCACTTGAATTCGTGTCAACATCAATTTCGGGTAGGAGGCTGACCTTCGCCCTGGCTTGCCTCAGGCAATGGGGCCACCCATTAGCAAATTGACCCTGAAGCGGCAGACGTTCGAGGCGTTGACGACCTCAACAGCAGCTTGCCGGACCGCGCGGAGTGAGGGCACGCCTCCCTCAACGACCTGCGCTCTGGAGGGGCGCCAGAGCCTCCAGCACCCCCTCAGGGCGCAGAAGCGATCCGTCGTCCCAGCCCCAGGGCAGCGTCCGGCGGCCGCCGCCCTGGGCTGGGATCTCCAGGCCTTTCAGGCCGGCAGAAAGGCGACGTTACGCGTGCGGAAGAAGCGCTCGGAAGAAGTGACGGACGGACAACAGTTCGGCCCTCGTGTCCTTGGCAGATGACGGGGGGCAGACTATGGACCTGTCACTTTGTGTTCCTCGATCACATCAACGCGCGCTATGCGGAGAAGCTGTCGGTGGCGGAGGCGGCCCGGCTCGTGGCCATGAGCCAGCCGCAGTTCATGAAGATTTTCAAACGCGTGGCAGGCATGACCCTGGTGTCGTATCTCAACCACGTGCGTCTCGCCAACGGCTCGCGCCTGCTGCGCGAGACCAGCCAGACCATTGCCGAAATCGCCAGCGCGGTGGGCTTTTCCGATCAGAGCTACTTCGACAAGCGTTTC
>Ga0268299_1000397_pt1 | contig 142146 bp, 108 predicted proteins | sample NOBtaG_FD_193484 | JGI IMG/M metagenome (GOLD analysis project Ga0268299, IMG submission 193484) | Activated sludge microbial communities from bioreactor in Nijmegen, Gelderland, Netherland - NOB reactor | ecosystem: Engineered > Bioreactor > Aerobic > Activated sludge | place: Netherlands...
CCTGATGGAGCACGCGCTCAAAGGCGGCGTAGTCGCGGTCTTTCTTGAAGATGGGAAGGCGCAGCACGCGGCGGTTGAGGATGTGATAGGCGAGTCCGGGTTCGGTGATGCGTGGCGGACGGGGCATGGCGAGGAGGGTACCGATTGGCCGTCAGGACGTCAAGAAAATCATCCTGACACCTTTTATTCCCCCGAAGGGAGGGTCCGGCTCGCGGTCGCAGATGCAGCCGCCCGGCGGTGGAAAATTGGCGTTGAAACGCTGCAGCGAAAGGGCGTTACCGCCTTCGTTTTCCGGGTCCGGACGTTCATAGGCTACGGCGATGATGCCGGTGATCGACAGGGCCAGCGACGCGTTCTTGCCACCCGAGGGGTCATAACCTTGTGTTTCCGTGCCGGGGGCATTGGTGATGCGAAAATCCCATACCTTGAAATATGGATCGGACGAGTTTGTGCTTCGCTGGACAGGGCCGTCTTGCGGACAGGCCCGCACATTGAGATTCGATGCGAAGATGCCGAAGATGGCGGCGAGCGCGACGACGAACCGTCGCGAACAGACATAGGAGATAAACAATTTCATTGCGTGCGTCTCCGATAGGGGACGAGATTGGCAACACAAAAACACAGTGAACTGAATCCCCCCGGATGACCTGATTTAGCACCTCCTTTCTCGGTCGAGGTTATCTTGCATTGTGACATGACACCGAAAGCTAAACTTGGCGATGGCTGCGCTGGCGGAATAATGCGATGCCGGCAATTGCCAGAAAGACAAATGAACATGGCTCTGGTATATTGCCGATGAGCTGGAACGCCGTATTCGTCGTCAACTCAGGCAAGCTATATCGCCAGTCCATATTCGGCGTAATAGGGTTGATATAGGCTTTTCCGTTTAGTGGCGCCGACAAGGAATTCTCCCACCGGAAGAGTGAGTTTATATCACCAATCTGAGCGACTTCCAGCCAGAGAGTCGTTGTCGCGGGCAATTCAAGCGGCAAGGACAAATCAACTTCATAACGAAACTCTTGCGGGGCACCGGACACCAGCACGAATCGACCTGTCCAAGTGCGCGGTACGTTGGAGAACGATTGTTCGTACAAGACTGACCCCGGCAGTAGATCGCCGGGCCGCTGGTCATACACGCGAATGCGAAAATCCTCGTTAGCAACTGGTTGTATGTTCATGTGATGGAATCCGAAAAAGACTATTCTGTCAATAATTGCGGCATGTGACAGCGAAAAGTCGTCGGCGACCCGCTGCCATCCGGGGAATTCGTTGACGAGCGTGTCCGACGCCAATCCGCCGACATTGGACGGTGGACGATCCACTAACACTGTGCCGCCCGGCCCGTGCGGCTGCGGGCCGTCTTCATACCACGGAATCGGGTTGCCGTGCGCCGGGCCGGCCAGCGCAGCAACCACAACGACGGCGATCAACCCATGCGAATGCCGAGTCCGCAACCCGTGCCTGACATGCCCCATGCCTGCACCCCTCCCGGTTGAATTCACCCCGATTCCACAACAGTCTATCACGCCCCCGCGCGTCGGTCAAATCCGGTTTGTCATTTTGTTATTAAGGTCAAGTGTGAGCGGTCTCTACGGGCCAAGCGGGCCTTTCAGAGCCGGACTGTCCTCAGTCCGGTTGATATGGCGGTCCGCCCCATTCATCGCAGCTCGACTTACACCGGACTGGGGACAGTCCGGCTCTGCACTTTTTTTTGGCTACGGCGCAGGATCGCGTGCGATCGCCGTCGTCGTCGTCCCCACGCCCGGATACCGCAGCTTCGGCAGGTAGGGCTCTACCACGTGCGGCCGGTACATCAGGACGATTGTCAATGACACCCAGAGAAGCGCCGTGGTGAGGAAGGGTTTGTCGCGGATCAGGACATCCGTCGGGCCGGTCCGCTCGCCGAGGGCGATCACCATCGAGTATCGAAAGATGGCATAGACCACCAGCGGCGTGGTGAAGACCAGGTTGTGCGAGGCGCCGGGCGAGCCGGGGTCGAGGGTGTAGAGCAGGAACGTGATGATGGCGATGCCGCCGGTTGTAGACAGGAGTTGATTAAGCAGGTCCGGCGTGTAGTGCACCAGCGTGGCGCGGTGGGCCCTGGCCTTGTCCTTGTCGCCAATGGACGCCAGTTCGCACCGCCGCTTGCCGAAGCCCAGAAACAGGCACAGCGTGAAGGTGCAGATGATCAGCCAGGCCGACACCTCGACCTCGATCGCCTGGGCGCTGGCCAGCGCCCGCAGCACGAAGCCGATCGCGATGATGATCACGTCCAGCAGCGGTTGCTGCTTGCCGACAAAATTGTAGAACAGGTTGAGCACCAGGTAGCCGGCCGCCGTCGTGAAAAACCCGCTCGGAAACCGCGACGCAAGTATCAACCCGGCCGTGGCCAGCAACACCGAAATGGCCCCCGCCACGCCCGGCGGCAACGCACCCGACGCGACCGGTCGATGCTTCTTCGTCGGGTGCAGGGCATCCTCGCGGTAATCCACGAGGTCGTTCAGCGCGTAGACGGCGCTGGAGAGCATGCAGAAAATGGCAAATGCCTGAATGGAAGCGAGAATCGCCTCGGGGTCGGTGTTCTTGGCGCCGAAGATCAGCGCGGAGAACAGAAAGACATTCTTCACCCATTGGGCGGGCCGAACCAGTTGTATGACAGCGCGAAGCGAGCGAACCAATCGGGTGGCCTCCTTCAATACCGGAGGCTACGTTACGGCTCGCATGCACGCGCCGTCAAATCAGAGCAGTTTCAGTTCGCCGGACGCCTCGCCGTCCGCGGGGAACGGCGGCACCTCGAAACGCCCCGGACCCGCGTACCCCCCTGCGTCGCGCGCCGGACGCACCTCGCCGCTTTGCAGTTGCCGCATGCGTGAACCTATGTTGATGTCGCGGCCGGGTCGACGCCGGACGATGAGTTGCTGCTCCGCGGTGATCCGATGGGTAAACCGCAGGCCCAATTCGTAGCGATTGTCCCCTACGGCCACGCACCGCTTGACCCGGGCATGCAGCCGCACCAGCCGGTGGCTCGCGGTCTGGTAGGCGATCTGGCAGGCCCGGTCCACATCTATTGGTTTGTCAAAAACAAGGCACGCGCCGCTCGCCGACAGGTCCAGCAGCGGGCATTCGACGTGATCGATGCGCCCGGACTCATCCTGGGGCGTAAAGCACACGGTGACGTCCTTTGCGATGCGGCGGGCCGAGTCGCGCCGGCCGCGCGTGCGCGGCGCATCGAGGCCCGATTCGCTCAGGATCACCTTGCTGACGATCTCGCCGTCAAACATCTCGATGGGCTCGAGATTCACCGCCATGGCCCGCCCCCCTTGAACACCCCCGAAACCGCCTCCAGGCGCATTTGTAGTATCCAATTCAAATCGGGGGCCGGGCCCTGTCACGCCTGCATTTACACGGCACGACGGGCTTATGGGACAACCCGAGGCCGCAATATGCCCCGCCGACCTCGCAGACCGGGGCCGATATCTGCGGTAAACTGCCCGACTCTGCCGAGCGGTCTGAACGCCCATGGGGGCGGTCGCGTCGGCGCAGTCCGGTATCACCAGTCATCGAGGAGGGGTTCGGCATGCGTTTTGAAATCAATACAAACGGCGCCATCGTTCTGCGGCGCGGAGTGCGTCGACTCGTGTGCGTCGTCCTGTTCGCGGCGGCCCCGATTGCGGCATCGGCCGCGCCCCGCTCCATGACGCCCTACGACGTCGCACGGGTGCGGTTTGTCAGCGCCGCGGTCATTTCGCCCGACGGCACCAGGATCGCCTACACCCTGGGCGTGCCCCGTCAGCCCTGGCTCGACAACGACGATCCCGCACACAAGGACGGCACCGCCTGGTCCGAACTTCACGTCGTCGATCTCGACGGAAAGAGCCGTCCCTTCGTCACCGGCCAGGTCTCGGTCAGCGGCGTTCGCTGGACGCCCGATGGCAAGGGCATTTCGTTCCTGTCGAAGCGGGCCGGCGACAAGAATCGCAGCCTGTACGTGATTCCGCTCGACGGCGGCGAAGCCCGGCGGGTGTTCAAGCACGACGGCGACATTTCCTCATACGACTGGAGCCTCAAGGATGGCCGCATCGCGTACATCGCCGAGGACAAATTAGACAAGAAAGTCAAAAAGAAGCGGGACCTCGGCTTCACCCAGGAGATCTACGAAGAGGACGATCGCAATTCGTCCGTCTGGATCGCGGCCATGGACGGCGACGTCAAGCCGCGCCGACTCGAGTTGACCGGATCGGTCTCCGCGGTCGCCTGGAGCCCGGCCGGCGGTGAACTGGCCGTCGCAATCGCGCCCACCCCGCTCATCGATGATGAATACATGCGTCGCAAAGTGCACATTGTCGATCCCGAGACCGGCTCGGTCACCGCCAGACTCGACAACCCCGGCAAACTCGGGCCCTTCGTCTGGAGCCCCGACGGCAAGCACCTCGCCATCCTCTCGGCCAACGATCTCAACGACCCCTCGGACGGCTGTCTGCTGGTCTCCTCTTCCGAGGGCGGCGCGCTCAAGAATGTCCTGCCCGATTTCCCCGGCCACGTCTCCGCCATTCGCTGGCAGAACCCCACGACGGTCATGTACATCGCCGGCGTCGGACTCTGGGCGCAGTTCGGCAAGGTCGGCGTGGATGGCTCGGACGCGAAGGTGTTGGTCGAACCCGGCAAACATGTCCTCGACGGTCTGACCGTTTCAAGCGATGGCATGGCGGCGGCCATGATCGGCCAAAGCGCGGAGCATCCCAACGAGGTCTTCTTCATGAAGCACGGCGACGCCGAGCCGCGCCGCCTCACCGACAGCAACCCCTGGCTCAAGGACATCCGCATCCCGAAGCAGGAGGTCGTCGAATACAAGGCCCGCGACGGCCTGTCGATCGAGGCCGTTCTCGTGCGACCACTCGATGAGAAACCCGGCACGCGCTACCCGTTGATCCTCGTGGTGCATGGCGGACCCGAGGCGCATTACTCCAACGGCTGGCTGACGCGTTATTCCAATCCGGCCCATGTCTGGGCCGCACAGGGCTACGCGGTCTTCTTTCCGAACTACCGCAGCAGCACCGGACGCGGCGTGGCCTTCTCCAAGGCGGGCCAGGGTGATTGCGGCGGCAAGGAATTCGATGACCTGGTCGACGGCGTCGATTACCTGATTGAGAAGGGTCTGATCGACAAGGCAAAGGTCGGCGTGACCGGCGGATCATACGGCGGCTTTGCGACGGCGTGGTGCAGCACGTACTACTCCGAGCGCTTCGCGGCCGGCGTCATGTTTGTCGGCATCAGCGACCTCATCTCCAAGGCCGGCACAACGGACATTCCCAACGAGATGAACCTCGTCCACGAGTTGAAGTGGCCGTGGGACAACTGGAAGGAGTTCGAGGAGCGCAGCCCCGTCCGTCACGTGCAGAAGTGCAAGACCCCCCTGCTGATCATGCACGGCAAGGACGACCCGCGCGTGCATCCGAGCCAATCGATGCAGATGTATCGATTCCTGAAGATCCTCAACCAGGCGCCGGTGCGCTACGTCCGCTACCCCGGTGAAGGCCACGGCAACCGCAAGGCCGCGGCGCAATTGGACTTTCAACTTCGCCTGAATCAGTGGATGGACCACTACCTCAAAGGCCCCGGCGGCGCGGCGCCGGATTACGACCTGAAATACGGGGAGAAGAAGGACGGCGATTCGGCGAGCACGCAGGCAGGCGAGGACAAGGAAAAAGAGGAGGAATAGCGAATTCAGCCACGGGTCATCGACTCACATTAATTGGGTTGAGTGGCGGCCGGCTGGGTCGTCGCCTGCCAGGCGGTGAGCTTGATGCGCCACTCGGCGGCTTTTTTGTCGTAGCCTCTGTCAGGTTCGGCGATGTGCCAGGCGTCGTAGAATTTGACGGTGTTCTTGAGAACGCTCGGCCAATGCAATTGGCGTGACTGTGCTGATTTCTCGCACTGCGCGGCGGCGTCGAGCAGTAGCAGCTCGGCCTTCGCGAACTGTTTCGTCGCTACCATTTGATAAGCCAATCCAATTTGCACATAGAGAGTATTCGAATGTCCCGCCGGGAGAACCCGGCGAAACATCTCCAGTGCCGCCTCGATCTTCGGCAGCGCCTCCGCCGAGCGGCCCAGAGCGGAGAGGGACGACCCCACGTTATATAGGCACAGTGCCACATGCGGATGATCGCTTTCGTAGAGCCGCTGCAACATGCCCAGCGCCGCCTCGTAATTGGGCAGGGCTTCCGCCGAACGCCCCAATGAGGCGAGGCATGCTGCCACGTTGTTCAGGCTCTCCGCTACATCGGGGTGGTCGCCCTTGAATAGCCGCTGGCGCATCTCAAGCGCGGCCATGAACTTCGGCAGCGCCTCCGCCGAGCGGCCCAGCGACCGGTGACCGTTCGCCACCTTGTTCAGGCCCTGCGCTACGTGAATGTGATCGCCTTTGAATAGCCGCTGGCTCATCTCCAGCGCGGCCTCGTGCTTGGGCAGCGCCTCCGCGAAGCGGCCCAGTAAATCGAGACAGTCCGCGACGTTCATCAGGCTCCTCGCCACCTCTGCATGATCGCCATTGAAGTACCGCTTGAACATTTCTAGCGCTGCCTCGCATTTGGACAGCGCCTCCGCAGGTCGCCCTAAGTAAAGAAAGCAGTCTGCCACGTTGTTCAGACTCTCCGCCACGTCAGGGTGGTCCCCCTTGAATAACCGCTGGCGCATCTCTAGCGCCGCCTCGAACTCGGGGAGCGCTTCCGCGGATCGGCCCAGCGAATTGACGCAGACTCCGACGTTACCCAAGCTCGACGCCACGTCCGCGTGGTCGCCCGGGTGAATTCGCTTCCGCATCTCCAGCGCCCGACGGGCCAGCGGCTCTGCTTCCCCGCTCTTGCCGGCATTGTTCAGTATTTCGGCAATGACTCCCAACAGTTCCGCCTCGATCTCCGGCTGTGTTATCAGCTCGCCCCCGTCAAGCATCCCCGTAGTCTGCCGCATGGCCTCGCTTACCAAAATGTCCTGATTGCCCGATTTCATTGGGTCCTGCGAGCGCAGTGACTTGACTAGGAATTCCCTGATCTTCACCGCCCGATCGCGGGCTTGGTCCGCCTCGCGGCGCTGATCGGCCTCAGCCGCAAGCGCCTCCTCAGCGCGGTCGCGTTGCTGGCGGGCGCGAATGAAGCCGATGCTTGTGCCGATGACGCCGCCGATGAGCGTCATGAAGATGATCACGGATGCAATGACGGTGCCACGTTTCCGGCGGATGAACTTTCGAACCCGATAACTCGCGCTCGGCGGACTGGCGAGAACGGGTTCGTTCATCAGGTGTCCTCGGATTTCAAGTGCGACTGCATTGGCTGTTTCGTAGCGACGCGTGCGGTCCTTCTCGAGGCACTTCATGACGATCCAGTCAAGGTCTCCGCGAATCGCCTTCATCAATGTCTTCGGATCGCACCGCCGCCGCCCTGCGACAGCGACTAACGAAGTGTCGTCTTCTTTTTTCGATCTGACCGCCGGAACCCCTATCCGCTCAAACGGCTTATTCGGCATGTCGGCACAAACGTTGCCTTCATTCAATCCCCCTCGCGAGATTTCGTCCTTCAAACTATTCAGCCGCGTGCTGGGCTTGGGCGGCTCGATGTCGCGGATGATGCGTTGAATTTCGGCATAACCGGCGCGACGCAACGTCTTCGAGTCGAAAGGCAGTGTGCCGGTCAGCAATTCGTACAGCAATACGCCGAGGCTGTAGATGTCGGTCCGCGTATCGACATCCGTCGCGCCCATCTCCGCCTGCTCCGGGCTCATGTACTCCGGCGTTCCGATCAACATCCCCCGTTCCGTGAAAATCGATTGTTCTGTCAGCCGCTGGTTGATCGCCTTGGCGATGCCGAAGTCGATCACTTTGGGAACCGGTTTGCCCTCCTTCACCGTTACCAGCACATTGGACGGCTTGAGGTCGCGATGGATGATTCCCTTCTGATGGGCATGCTGTACCGCCTCGCATACGCCCATGAAAAGCCCCAGTCGATCCTCCATGCTCAGTTTGTTCTTGTCGCAATAGACCGTGATTGGTTCACCGGCGACCAATTCCATCACGAAATAGGGCCGGCCCTCCGGCGTCGCGCCGCCGTCGAACACCTTGGCCACATGAGGATGGTCCATGACCGCCAGCGCTTGTCGCTCCGCCTCGAAGCGGGCCACGACATGCTTAGTGTCCATGCCTGCCTTGATGACCTTGAGTGCCACACGGCGGCGAACGGGCTCATGTTGCTGGGCCAGATAGACAGTGCCCAAGCCGCCTTCACCCAGCGTCTCAAGCAGTTCATACGAGCCAATGGTCTTGGGAATGCGGCCGGACGGCATCGAACCGCCCGCGGCAGAGCGCGTGTCCGATTCATCGGTCACCTCGCGCGCACGCTCCATGTCGCGAAGGTTGCGCAACATTTTATCCTGTTCCTGAAGCGTTTCCCCGAGCCTCCCCCGGCAGCGCGGACATGAGTCAATATGCTTGGACACGTGCCCCAGCGCGGAAGTGTCTAAATTGCCAAGGCGAAGCTGCTGAAGCGTGTCGTCGCTAGGACAGGACTCCATGGTTCCTGACTTCCTTTCTGCCGCGACAATGAGTCGTCATGCTTGAATAAACGCCAACGAACCACGAGCGGCGACCACTGTTTTCTGTAGGCAACAGGTGTCAATAAGACTGGAGAAAGCCCCCGCTCGAGGCACCTCATCCAGACAAGATCATACTCGCGTCCAACCGGCGTGGAAATGCCGCTCTGGGTGTCATCGACCCGGCGATTCGGTGGCGTGTCGACTGCATTCCAAAATTGGCACAGTTCATCGATTTCGTTTCTATGCGAAATGACGTGCGATACGAAAGTCGGGTCGGTGACCCGACCAACTTGAATAAGCCGCCTGACGCGCAACACCGAAGGCAAAGGCATCCGCGAGAATGCACTTTTTTCGACCATCGTCCCTCTAATTCCGGATGAAGCCTCGATTTACATGTCTACCTTCGTCGAATCGATAAGTTCCAGGATGCGCGGCGGGCTGGGGCGTCCTACGATGATGTCTCCGTCATACTTGCATGTTCCGATGAGCACCTCATCGCGCTCCAGGCCGCCAATGGCCCGCCAAAAATCTGGTTCTGTTGCAAATCCGTCCTTTTCGGTTTGACGAAAAAAGGCGGGCACGAATGCGTAATTGGCGCCATTGCGAACGCCGGTCGAAGTCACATTGATCTGGATATCTTGCGACGTGTTGACGATACGGTCGCGAAAGACTTCAGACGCCTGGATGGTGCCACCGGCGGCGTTGACTATCCCAACAATGCTCGATCTGAAGAGTGCTTCGACGGCGCCGACAGGTGGATTGATGTCAAAAAAATCTCCGCCAGCACGAACAATGTCGGTCTGAATCTCACCGCGCGGCAGCATGACCGTGCCGACAAAATGCTGCCGAAACCCGGCGTTGTTTGCAATGCTGTCGATCTGCAAGTCCGCGGTGCCGACCACGGTGCCGCGAAACTTAAATGCCGAGTGATCGTTAAGGAATGCATTGCGCGAGCTGAAGTCGCCTACAAACTCGGTGATTACGAATTCGAAAGCCTGATTCGGATGGTTCACGATGAGGCGATCCGGCGGGGCCGGCGAATAGGCGGTCAAGTTGCTCTGCGCGTCAAAAGTGGCCGTTCCAGTCGTTGTCAAAGCGTTGCCGTTGTGGATGCTCACTGTGAAAACCACGAACACAGCGTCATTCATCAATGCCCCGCCTCTCGTGAACGTTCGGCGAGGCCCCAATGTCATCGCCTCAATAAACGCCAGCTCATCTGCTCCACCGATTGTGGGCGTACTTGGCTCGCCGTCCGGCGGATCCTCGTTGGTATCCGGAGGCGCCGTATTGTCGTTTGTACCCGGAGGCTGCGTGTTGTCGTTCGGGGGGGGGACTTGCGGGTCAGTGCCAGGATTTGGAAATGGATTCACGTTGGGCGATCCGTCCCCGCCAGATGGGGCCGTCGGACAGCCAAATTGGAACACAGCGCCAAGGCACAAAATGGCAATCAAGCGAAATCGTCTCACAAACATCGCACGGCTCTCCTTTCGAGGTCTTGAACCGCTTGACGCTTTAGGACAATTTCCCTCGCGACGCCAGGCGGGTTGTGTATACCCTACCCGGAAATCGGACGAACGTCCTCAAGAATCCGAGACTGATCTTCTAATTTTCATATCACAGGCACCCGAGACGGCTTCCGATGGACCGACGACGTTCTCGGCCAATGACAGGCGTCATATTGACCGCGGAAGCGTTCCCGTGTAGTCTCACCCCCACAGAATCATCCCCGTATCAAACCGATGCGGCAGGCCGGCGTGCCGCGGGACGACTCGGACGGCGTAGCGGTGCTGGCCGCTGCGGATGCACGGCACCTTGCCGACGAACCACGTCGTCCCGTTTTCGCCCCGCTCGTGCACCTTCATCTCGTCGGACGCGCCTTCCACCAGTTCGTCCGTCGGGTCGACCCGGCCGTGGTACAACTCCACCGCGACGTCCTCGGGCTTCACGCTGCCCAGGCGAACCGCGGCGCGCACGGTGAGGAATCCGCCGACGGGCAGTTCCCTCGCGTCATCAGACTCCACGCGTTCAATTTTGACATCAGACCACTTCTGGCCGAGGTTCTGCTTCCACCTCGCCAGGTCGCGCGCGGCGGCGAAACCGGTTTCGGCCAGGCCGTGCCAGCGGCGCAGCGCGGGCACATACAGACGCGACGTGTATTCTTCGATCATGCGATTGGTGTTGAACATCGGACAGATCGTTCGCATCGAGGCCTTCACCCGCGCGATCCAGCGGCGCGGCAGGCCGTCCTCGCCGCGCTCGTAGAACATGGGGATGATCTCTTTCTCAAGCAGATCGTAGATCGCCTCGCCTTCGACGTAGTCCTGGTAGGCGGGGTCTTCGTAGACCTGACCGTCGCCGATGGCCCAGCCGTTCTCGCCGTCGTAGGCCTCGGGCCACCAGCCATCGAGCACGGAGAGGTTGATCCCCCCGTTGGGCGGCACCTTCATGCCGCTGGTGCCGGAGGCCTCGCGCGGCTTGATCGGGTTGTTCAGCCAGACATCGCAGCCCTGCACCAGTTTGCGGGCCACTGACATGTCGTAGTTTTCGAGCAGGACGATCCGCCGACGGAACTCCGGCTTGCGCGAATAGGTCATGATCTGCTTGATGAGTTCCTTGCCGGCGCCGTCGCGCGGATGCGACTTGCCGGCAAAGACGAACTGCACCGGCCGATTCTGATCAGTGAGAATGCGCAACAACCGCTGCGGATCGCGGAAGAGCAGCGCCCCCCGTTTGTACGGTGCGAATCGCCGGGCGAAGCCGATGGTCAGCGCCTCGGGATCGAGCACCTCCTCGGCCGCCTTGATCTCCGTGGGCGGTGCGCCGCGACGGCGGAGTTGCTCCCGCCCGCGATGGCGGCAAAATTGAACCAGCGCCATGCGCCGGCGCTCGTGGGTGCGCCACAATTCCATGTCGGGGATTTCGCTGACGCGCAGCCAGATGTCGTGATCGACCGGATTCTCCGACCAGTGCGGCCCGAGGTATCGGTTGAGCAGGTCCTGCATTTCCGGCGACATCCAGGTGCGGGTGTGAATGCCGTTGGTGATCGAGGTGATGGGCACTTCGTCGCGCGGGGCCCCGGGCCAGACGCTCTGCCACAGTTCGCGGGAAACGTGTCCGTGCAATGCGCTCACGCCGTTGGCAAAGCCCGACAGCCGCAGGGCCAGCACGGCCATGTTGAAGAGTTCGTTGGGGTCGGCTGCGTTCTTCTTGCCGAGATTGGCGAAATCGTCAGACGACAGGCCGATGCCCGGCAGGTAGGGATCGAGGTATTTGCGGAGCAGTTCGGGGTCGAACTGGTCGATGCCGGCGGGGACGGGGGTGTGCGTGGTGAAGATGTTGGAGGGCACCACCGCCTCGCGCGCCTCAGAAAATGACAATTTGTCTTTTTCCATCCGCTCCCGGATGCGCTCCACGGCGAGAAAGGCCGAATGCCCCTCGTTCATGTGGCAGACCGACGGTGTGATCCCGAGTTTCGCCAGCAGCCGCAGCCCGCCGATGCCCAGCACCACCTCCTGCCGGATGCGCATTTCCTCGTCGCCGCCGTACAGGCGCATGGTGATTTCGCGGTCGGCCGGGTCATTCTGTGGCAAGTCGGTGTCGAGCAGGTACAGCGTCACCCGCCCGACCTGCACCCTCCAGGCCTGCACCCGCACATTTCGACGCCCCAGCGGCACCTCGATGAACACCGGCTCGCCCTTCTCACCGGCGACCGGCGATACGGGCACCGACGCAACGTCCAGTGCCGGGTACTCCTCGATCTGCCAGCCGTCGGCGCTCAGGCGCTGTTGAAAATACCCCTGTCGATAAAACAGCCCGATGCCCGCGAGCGGCACGCCGAGATCGCTGGCGCTCTTCAGATGATCGCCCGCAAGCACGCCGAGGCCGCCGGAGTAGATCGGCAGCGACTCGTGCAGGCCGAACTCCATTGAAAAATAGGCAATTGTCTCCTTTTTGCAATCGCCGTAGCGGTGGGTGAACCACGTCTCGCGGCCCATGTACTCGTCGTAGGCCTTCATCACCCGGTCGAGATGCGACGTGAACGCGCGGTCCTCGGCGGCCTGATTCAGCCGGCGCTGGGAGACGTGGGCGATGAACCAGACGGGGTTCTGCGAAATGTCATTCCAAAGGTCGGGCTCAAGACGGCGGAACAATTCCTGTGCATCGCCGTTCCAACTCCACCACAGGTTGTTCGCCAACTCGCGCAGGCGGGTGAGCGGATGCGGCAGGGCCGGAACGACGGTGTAATTTCGAAATTTCAGCATGGCGAAGAATCCGTTCGTTTTCGTAGCGTCCCCCCTCTATGGGGGACGACGGGGCGTCTGCATGCGATCGTTAGGCCCGCACGACTCGTCGGCCCCCACCCGCCACGGCGGGTAAACTCCGGGGGCCCCTACCCGCGCGTCGCGTTCGCCTTGTACCAGTCGATCGCCCGGCGCAGACCCTCGTTGAAACCGACGACCGGCTTGAAGCCCAGGAGTTTACCGGCCAATTCGATGTCCGCCCATGAGTGCTTGATGTCGCCGGCCCGGGGTTCCTCGTAGCGCGGCTTCACGTTGGTGCCCAGCAGTTTGTTGATCTGGTCGATGACCTGGTTCACTGTGACATGCTCGCCGCAGGCGATATTGCACACCTCGCCGTTTGTGCGCGGGGCGTTGGCCGCCAGCAGGTTGGCGTGAATGACGTTTTCAATGTAGGTAAAGTCGCGCGTCTGCTCGCCATCGCCGTAAATGACCGGCGACTCGCCGTTCAGGATCTTGGTGACGAACGCGGGAATCGCGGCGGCGTACTGGCTCTTGGGGTCCTGACGCGGGCCGAAGACGTTGAAATAGCGAATGGAAATGGTCTGCAGACCGAAGCACTTCGCGAATACCGTGCAGTAATGCTCGCCGGCGAGTTTCTGGATGGCATAGGGGCTGAGCGGTTGGGGCGTCATCGACTCGACCTTGGGCAGCGTCGGCGTGTCGCCGTAGGCCGAACTGCTGGCCGCATACACGAACCGGCGCACCTTCGCATCGCGTGCCGCCATGAGCATGTTGAATGTTCCGTCCATGTTCGTGGTGTGGCTCGGCACCGGCTCATCGATCGATTTGGGCACCGATGGCAGCGCTGCTTCGTGAAAGACCACCTCGACCCCTGCGCAGGCCCGGTTGCAGACCGCCGCATCGCGCATGTCCCCTTCGATGAACTCGACCCGGCCCGCGACCGCGTCCAGGTTGTGGCGCTTGCCGGTCGCAAGGTTGTCGAGTACGCGGACCGTGTGGTTCTGCTCCACCAGTCGATGGACGAGGTGGGACCCGATGAAGCCTGCTCCGCCGGTGACGAGAAAGTGCATAAATCACGCTATTCCAAAGAGTTACGCATGCTGCATATCGCGCAGGGCCGCGGCGACCTTGCGAGACCGATCAGCATATTTCGGTATTGTACGACGGTCAATCAAGATGTCTGTCGATGTTATCGGACACGTTGACGCGCATTTGCCATCAGACATCGGAGCGCAATCTCGCTTCCAGGCGCGCCCGCACGGCCGGCCACTCGTCGCAGAGGATGCTGAACATCACGGTGTCGCGAATGAAGTCGTTTCGCGTCCGCATGTGCCGGCGAAGCACGCCTTCGCGAACCGCACCCAGACGGGCGATGGCTGTCTGCGATTTCAGATTTCGCGCATCGGTCTTCAACTGCACCCGACCCGCGCCCATGACCTCGAACGCGTACCCGAGCAGCAGTAATTTGCACTCGGTATTGATCGCGGTGCGCTGCCAGGGAATGCCCAGCCACGTGTATCCGATTTCGATCGATTCGTCATTCGGACGAATGTCCTGATACCGTGTCGAGCCGATCGCGCGACCGGACTGGACGTCGATAACTGCAAAGGGAATCTGCTCGCCGCGCTCGCACAGCCCCCTCGCCTGCTGGATCCACTGAATCGCGTCTGAACGGTCCGTCAACGGACCGCGCGTCAGGTAAGCCCAGACGACGTCATCGCGCCCAACCGCCAGCAAGTCGTCGGCATGCTGCTGCCCGAGTGGCTCCAACCGGGCGCATCGCCCAGGTAGAGTGGGCATGTTGAAATCAACGTTCATGTCCGAGTGATACGCCGATGGAGGGTCTCTTGTTCTGCAGGCCACCAGAACGAGACCGCGCTGAGCATACAACAAAACGGCCCGTGCGGGCGGATTCGCTCGCACGGGCCGTAAATTGCAGCAAAACTACCGAGCCACCAGGTTAGTGGTGGGCCGTCGCAGGCTTCATGGAGCCCTGCTTCTCGGGAATCCGCATCTTGTAGAACGATCGCCAGACGAAGTAGAGGGCGACCACCAGCATGCCGGCGCCGATGTACGCGGTGTAGTCCATGGTCTTTGCCACATCCGCCTCGACCTTCATCTTGATCGCGATCTCGGCGGCCAGAAGGCCGAACAGGGTCGAGAACTTGATGATCGGATTCAGGGCGACCGAGGTGGTGTCCTTGAACGGATCGCCGACCGTGTCGCCGACGACTGTCGCCTCATGCAAAGGCGTGTTCTTTTCCTTCAGGTCTACTTCGACGAGTTTCTTGGCGTTGTCCCAGGCGCCGCCGGCGTTGGCCATGTAGATGGCCTGGAACAGACCAAACACGGCGATGGACACCAGGTAAGCCACGAAGAAGTTGGGGTCGAAGAATGCGAATGCCAGCGTCAGCGTCATCAGGGCGATGAAGATGTTCCACATGCCCTTCTGTGCGTACAACGTGCAGATCTTGACGACGGTCTTCGAATCTTCGATGTCCGCCGCCTTTTTGTCGAGATTCATGTTTCGCTTGATGAACTCGACCGCGCTGTAGGCGCCGGTGGTCACGGCCTGCATCGAAGCGCCGCCGAACCAGTGGATCACCGCGCCGCCGGTGATAAACCCGAGCAGCACCGGAGCGTCGGTCAGACTGAGATGCAGAATCTTCTTGCCGGCAATCTCAACCTGTTCGAGAAGCAGGATGAGCGCGAAAATCATGGTCGTCGCGCCGACGACCGCGGTGCCGATGAGCACCGGTTTGGCCGTGGCCTTAAAGGTATTGCCCGCCGAATCGTTGGCCTCAAGGTAATGCTTGCCCATCTTGAAGTCCGGCGTGAAACCGAAGTCCCGCTTGATCTCCTCATGAATGCCCGGAATGCTCTCAGTCTGGGCCAGTTCAAAGATCGACTGGGCGTTGTCAGTCACGGGGCCGTAACTGTCCACGGCGATGTTCACCGGGCCCATGCACAGGAAGCCGAAGGCGACGAGACCGAAGGCAAAGATCGACGCGTGCGTCCCCATGACGCTTCCAAGTTCGTACAGGCTGACAAAATAAGCCCCGGACATCAGGCCCATGATCAGCATGCCCTTCCAGAAGGCGCTGAAGTTACCGGCGACGATGCCGGAGAGGATTGTCAACGAGGCGCCGCCTTCGCGGGAGGCGGTGACGATTTCATGCACGTGCTTGGAATGGGAACTGGTGAAGACCTTGGTGAACTCGGGAATGAGCACGGCGGCAAGCGTGCCGCAACTGATGATCGTCGCAAGTTGCCACCACAGTTGTGGAAGCAGTTTGACCACCTGCTGACCATTCTCCATCACCGTCACCGAGATATCGCCGATGAGCAGTTTGCTCATGAAGAACGACGTCGAAATGCAAAGGACCGAGGCGATCCAGATCAGGCGGGTCAGCGGGGCTTCGAAGTTGAACTCCTTCAGGCCCCGGTACTTCTTCTCGGAGATCGCTTGATTGATGTAGTACGACACGCCGGACATGCAGTCCATCAGGAACCGCATGGCGAAAATCCAGACGATCAGTTTCACCTGAAGGTCCAGGTAGTTGGTCGTCGCGTTCGCGGGAATCGCATCGTAAAGCGCATTGCCGTGCACAAACATAGGATTGGGGGCCATGCCGAAAATGCCGCGAACCACGTTCTCGGTCAGGGCCAGGGTGATGAACGAGATCAGGGCGACGCCGGTCACGCCGTAGGTTTCGAAGCCGTCGGCAGTCGGACCGACCGAGTCGCCGGCGTTGTCACCGGTGCAGTCGGCGATGACGCCGGGGTTTCGAGGATCGTCCTCCTTGACGTTGAAGGCGATTTTCATCAGGTCGGAGCCGATGTCGGCGATCTTGGTGAAGATGCCGCCGGCGATGCGCAGCGCCGAAGCGCCCAGCGATTCACCGATGGCAAATCCCAGGAAGCAATATCCAACGATCTGCCTCGGCACGAACAGAAGGATGACGACCATCATGATCAGTTCGAGCGAGATGAGAAAAAGGCCGACCGACATGCCGGCCCGCAGGGGAATGTTGACCACGTCCCAGGGCTCGCCACGCAGGGAGGCGAAGGCCGTTCGGGCATTTGCGTACGTGTTGATGCGAATGCCGTACCAGGCAACCAAATAGGATCCGCCCATGCCGACGATGGCGAAGAAGAGCACCATCATCGCGGTGCTGGCAGGCGTGTGTTGAAGCCCCATGAAGTAATAAGTCATGAGGACGGCCATGATCGCGTACAGATACAGCAGGAACTTGCCCTGCTGGATGAGGTACGTCTTGCAGGTCTGGAAGATGACCTCGGCCACGTCCAGCATCGATTTGTGAGCCTTAAGATTCTTGATTTGCGTCCGCAGGGTCAGGCTGATGCCCAGCGTGATGGCGATGATCGTGGCCCCCCAGAACAGAAGCCACCAGGCCGAAATGGACTGGCCGAAGAGATTGAAATGGCCCGCGTGCAAATCCGGAATCGCCAGGTCGGCTTCGCTGGCCGTGGCCGTTCCCGTCGCGCCGAAAAATGCGGCCGCGCACACCGCAATCGCTAGCCATAAATGTCTTTTTTCAAACAATCGTTTCACGTTTCACTCCTGCTTGCCACGTCTTGCGACGCACTCGTTTTCTCAATCTGCCTGTGACTTCCTGGGGCCACTCGCCCGTGTCCGAAACTGCCGCTCACCCCCCTCCGGCACAATCGCCGGCTCCTGTCCGGGGTGAATGCAGACTTCGTGATATCTTTCACAAACTCCAATTCGCCGAGAACTTGTGACCGCGCCAGATGGTGAATCCACCCGGCTCTGCCTGCAGGGCATCATCAGCCGCTCGATCCTCGTGCGTTTGGATTTCAAGCCGCCGCCGCGCCGACGGTGTTTGGCTTGACAGACCTAACTTTCGTTACCTCTTCCGGTTGCAAATCAACCGGCCCGACCGCGCCAATTAAATCTCAGTTGGGCCAACACTATAACGACCGCCCGCAACGCGGGGCAAGTGCGAACTTTTGGCAATCGAGCGCTCGCCCGCATGGAGCCTGCGAGATGCCGCGATGCGCCCAAAGTGATCGACGCCGATGCAAACTCGACGGCGGGTCTCGCGCAAGTCTTGGAAATGACGGAAGTTAGGCGATTCGGGCGGATGCGGAGGCCGGATCAGGCTCGTGAATAATCGGCTGCGGCTTGGGGTGGGCGGAATTCTGCTCGGCCAGTTCGACCGCCATGGACAGGGCCGCCCGCATGGACCCCGGGTTGGCCTTGTTCTTACCGGCGATGTCGAACGCCGTACCGTGGTCCACGCTCGTTCGGACGATGGGCAGTCCCAGGGTGATGTTCACCGACTCGTCAAAGGAAAGCAGTTTGACGGGAATCAGACCCTGATCGTGATACATGGCCACGACCCCGTCGAATTCACCGCGCGAGGCCCGCCAGAAGAGCGAATCGGCCGGATAGGGCCCGGTGACGTCGATGCCGGCCTCCCGCGCCATCACAATCGCCGGCTCGATGACCCGCGCCTCCTCATCGCCGAAGCGGCCGCCCTCGCCCGCGTGCGGATTCAGACCGCAGACTGCGATCCGCGGATTGGGTATTCCAAACCAGTCGCGAAGCGCTTCGTGCAGCAGGTCGATCGGCTGGAACACCAGGCCGATCGTGAACTGATTGCGCAATTCAAAAAGACCCACATGAATGCTGGCGAGGGCCACCTTGAGCGGACCGCCCGCGAACATCATTGATACCCGTCGCGTTTTGAAGCGGTGCGCCAGCAGTTCGGTATGGCCGGGAAATGGAAATCCCGCCATCTGCCAGGCAGTCTTGTTGATCGGCCCGGTCACCAGTACGTCGGCAACGCCGGCCTGGCAGTCGGTGATCGCGGTATCGAGAAACCGCATGGAGGCCGCACCGCCCTCGGCCGTTGGGTGCCGCGGACGCTGGCCCGCACTCAACCCGGCGTCGTCAAAGTCCGCCAGGAGCACACCCGACTCGATGCGACGACCGATTTCCTGCGGCAGGCGGATCCAATATGGACGAATGTCAGCAGCGGCCGCGGCAGCCGCGAGCGGCTCGTGTATGCCGTAAAGAATGAACCGTGCCCGCCCGCGCAGCGACTCATCCGCCAGCGCCTTGACGATGACCTCCGGCCCGATGCCGGCGGGATCGCCGATGGTGACGGCCACGGTCGGCTTTGATTTCGATCGACTCTTCGACATTCCACTGTCCGCTGAATTGGGCGACACACGTCGCGCAATGCCTGTTCCTCGCCCAATTGTATGGGCGACGCGCGGACATCGCGCGCGATTTCAATCGAACGCGCGGCGTCGCGATGGATTGCAGGAATGATAGTGCCGGCGCGCGGGAGGCGTCCGAAAATGCCGGCGGATTCGCCGGTTCATTTTCCCAGCGAACGCAGATATTGGACGACTGTCCTCGCCAGGATGTCGGTCTCGATGTTGACCCGATCGCCCACGCGCTTGCCCCCCAGCGTCGTCCTTGCGAGCGTGGTGGGAATGAGCGCGACATCAAACGCGCCGTCGGCGACGCCGACGACGGTCAGCGAAATGCCGTCGATGGCGATGCCCCCCTTGGGAATGATGTACGGAAGCGCGGCCTCGTCGGGCTGAAACCACCACCGCGCGTCCGCGGAGTCACGATTGATCTTTACAATCGTAGCCATTGCATCAACGTGGCCCTGCACGAAATGGCCGTCCACGCGATCGCCGATCGCCAGCGATTTCTGCAGATTGACGCGAGACCCGGCGGCCAGTTCGCCCAGCGTCGTGCGGCGCAGGGTCTCGGCCACGACGTCAAACTCGGCGGTGTCCTGCGCGACTCGGACGACCGTCAGACAGACGCCGTCAATGGCAATGCTGGCCCCATCGCCCACGCCGACCCAATAGCCCGGCGCCGTCACGGCCAGCCGCCGCCCCGTCGCGGTCACGCCCGCAGACGTGATTTCGCCAATTGCATCAATGATGCCGGAGAACATGGGCGCATTCTACGTGATTCACTCGAGGACAGGAGCGCCAACGAAGTAGAAGGAGCCCTGCCACGAGTCGTGGCAGGGCTCCTTCGGTTACGGCACTGCAAGTTTCAGGCTGGGTGTTTGTGCAATTCAAACCGCCAAAGCCTGTGACGGCGACCCGGTCATTTTACGGGCCACAACCACCGGCCAACACAGCCGTGACGAAGCCGGGGATGTCGGCGACCGAGACAGCCAAGTCGTGGTCCATGTCGGCACAGTCACAACCCGCGCCGCCGGCCGAAATAACGCAGGCAGCAAAGCCCGCGATATCCGAGCCGTCGACCAATGTATCGGCGTTAATATCACCGTAACAGGTGCAGGCGGCCGTTCCCACGATGTACTCGACGTCATCGACGCCGATGTAGTCGGAGTTCGCGCCCAAAGGTCCGGCATTGGTCACGTTGTACCAGAAGGCAATGCGACCGCTGACCGTGCCGGTGATGCCCGTGAGTTCAATGTCAAACTCGGTCCAGTCCCCCGGATATCCGCCCTGCACCAGCGTCGGATTGATGACAACCTGAGCAGGATTGGCCTGGAAGTCGGCCGGATCCGTCGAAACTCCGTTTGTACTGATCATCAGGCTCATCCGATCGGGAAACGTCGAGTTAATCGAACGTGTCCAGAACTTGACGTGGTCGCCATTCTTCATGGCGGGAATGACCGGCGACATCAGGTAGTTGCTGATATCGTTTGCGCCCGTGGATGAGTTGAAGTTGGCCGCAACGAAACCCGTGCCGGTATGCGGTGGGAACGTGCCAGCACCGTCGGTCTGGTTCCAATTGGGATTGGTGCCCGGTCCGCCCGGGCTGTTGTTGACAGACACCCAGCATGCTGGCAGACCTGCGGTACCGTCAAACGACTCGGGGAAACCACCGCACACGCTGTAGGTGATATTCGCCGTACCGATGCCGCCATTGGTATCTGTGGCGGTGACGGGGAGAGTCTTGATACCGGGAGTGGTGGCGGGCTGAACAGTGGCTGAAACGCCCCAGAGGCCGTCGTTGGGGCCGCCGTCGCCATGCAGACCGTCATCGAACATCGGCTCAGCCGCGTTTCCGTTGATGGCGGTCAGATCCACGTTGACCGATGCGATGGGGAATGGCGGCGTGGCCAGCGCGACGTTGGCCGTCAACTGAGTCGAATCGCCCACATTGCCACTTGGCGGCACGGCGAGCGGGTTGGTTACGATCGGATTGACCGGCAGGCTTACATTCAATGTGAAGTCTTCAGTCGAACCGTAGGTGGTGGAGCCGCAAGGTGGCGGTGCGGCATTCCAGTTGATTCGTACACGCATCCGGGTTGATCCGATTAGTGCGCCTGGCGGAACTGCCAAGGTGCCCGTATACGGACCGGTGCCTGGCGAGCCGGCCATCGGGGCGATTTGCTCATCGACATCTGTAAAGTCGCCGTCGCGGTTCCAGTCTGCCCAGATCGTGCATTGATCGCCAGTGTAGTTCGGCGGACCGCACAAAACTGTCACAGGGTAGTTCTGACCAGGCGAAACGTCGCCCACAGTCGCCGTGGAGTCCTTATAACCGCCGGGCGGATAAGCACCGGTAATGCTGTCGATGTTGGTGACGGTGACACGGCTGATAAACTCGTCATTAGTCGTGGAACCGGCCGTACAATAACTGCAACTAACAGAGCCACCAGGAGCACAAGCCTGATTCTGGTTCCAACTACCCGAAAGGGCGGTGCAATCGGCCAGATTCTTGTCTTCGCAGATTAGGTCATGACAACAGGCCGCTACGCAGGTATTGGGCCCGCAGATCGAGCCGTCGCCATAGTACTCACCGGTACACGTTCCAGTGGGAACGATGTTGCAGTCGTTCCCCGTGCAGCAAGCGCCCTCCGAGGGTGCCGCGACAACGATCACGGTATAGTCTTCGATGTTTCCATAGGTGGTATCTCCACAAGGCGGCGGCGGGGCGTTCCAGTTCAGCCGAACGCGCATGCGCGTCGAACCGAGCGTCGCACTAATCGGAACGGAAATAGTTCCCGTGTAAAGTTGGTTCGCGCCGCCACCGGCCGCGGTCAAGATCGTAACTTCTCCAAGATCGTCCAACACCTCGTTCTGGTCCCAGTCGCAGAAGACCCTTACTTGGTCCGCAGCAAACCAGGTGGAAACCGTGACCGAGATAGGCAATGAACCGCCGGGGAATGCATTGTAGGACTGGGCCGTGTAGTCCTCATAGCCCGGGCCGCAAACGGAATTGTTGTTTATTACCCCGACGGTCACATTGCTGATGTACTCGTCAAAGTCGCATGAGAACCCGGTCGCATTACCATCGCAGTAAGCGGCGCGAGCCCCAGAAACGCTGGTCCCGAAAGCCGCGATAGCGGCAAGGGCGCAAGTGATAAGAGTTGGTGTCCCTTTTGCGTGCAATCTGAAAACCGGCTTCCTACACATAAATCCTCCGCAGACTCGCCTCTTTGCCGCAATGTCAACGGTGTACACAACCGCCGATTTGGGGCCTCTCTCTCGCGCGAGATCGCTCCCGCGCGAACATCAATACAAATCATAATCGCCCCCGCTCGACTGCGACTCCCGCAATTCGAAGCTCGGTGGATCGCTAGTGTTTGAACGCCACGACCTAAGACAAAATGCCCGCAATCTGCCCAGACAGCGGGCCGCGCGAAGCCCGATTCGGCACTTCACGATTTCTCTATGCTCTCGCCATGCTACCCTGCTGCAGCACGAGAATGCAAGAAACTCAATCTCGCATTTGTAGGCCTTTTTCGAATTCGCGCGGGCTGACCGCCAAAAATCGGGGACCTACAGGTAATCTCTCAGCCGATACCGGACGTAACAGCAGCACAAACGCCCCTGGTGTTGTCCGGTTCTCGTTCTGCCCTTGCTGCAAAACCTTACGGCTCCACGAGGTACATCTGGCGCGGACTGAACAGTCCTGTGTTCGAGCCGTCGATGATGGTGTCGCCCTGCTGCGAACCTTGTTCGGCCTTGATGTCGTTGAATTTGTGGACCGCGTGATTGCCGGAATCGGCCACATATCCCACGCCATTCATCCCGATGAGGATGCCGCGCAGTGCGACGCCGGTGCCCGTGATCGTGATGGTCCGTGCCGGCGCGATCAACCCAGTCTGTGCCGCGGCGATATTCGTGAAGACGTACACGTTGGCCGAACCATCCACGACGTACATGTTGCCAAGCGAGTCGATCGCAAAGTCCTCGATGACCGTCCATGACAGTGATGTCAGCGTCCGCGCCGGGGTCGTGCTTCCGCTTGCCGTCGCAGGCGTATCGAATACCAGGATGCGGCTGCTGTTCAGATTCGACCCCGAAGTGTCGGCCACATAAAGGCTGCCGGCGGCGTCAAAGTCCATCGCGTTGATCGTCATGCCGGAGACGTCGTCCGGCTTGCGATCCGGCGGATTGAACATGCGATCCGGCGCCTTGTTGCCCGTGAACGCCGCATTGCCGACGTTGTTGAACACGAGCACGCCGGCGTCGGCGTCGATGTCTCCGACATAAAGACGGTCGTTGGTCTTGTCGTACACAAAGGAAATAGGCCCACCCAGCAGCGTTTGGTTGCCCTCGACGATTCGATCGGCAAGCACGTTACCGGTTACGGTCTTTGCATTCTCATGCACGGTGATGCCGCCGTTCTGGCGGCCAACCAGGAGCAGATTGTCCTTCGTCACGGCAATCGCCCGCGGCTGAAAAATGTTGGTCACTGCGCCGGCGGGCAACTCGGTGGCGGGAAGAACGTCGTTGTTGGCGGTGTCCGCGTTGGTGTGACTGGTGACGCTGATGTTGTTATTGACGACGAAGAGTTGCCTGGAACTCGGACCGGGACCCGGGCCGGGACCCGTACCGTCACACGAAACACCCATGGTGACTGCGAATAGGGCCGCGGAAAGAGCAACCGCGGCGATGCGACCGAAACCGGAATCCTTCAACCAGACTGCTGACTTCATGAAACTGTTCTCCATCGAGCGAGGACCTTTTGCCGCGCGCATCGCGGCTTGCACCGGACCGTAACGCCACCGCCCCAAAGAGGCAAGCCGCCGCACGGGCGACGCGCACCCAATTCCCCGGACAGCCGAGCATCAGCACGCCGCCGGCGCCGGAAATGTGCGCCGCATCATTTCTTCTCGAAACGTGAAAATGGAAATCAAGTCATTGCGAATGAACAGCGGGTGCAGCACCGCCGCAAGCGGCAGGTTGTAATCCACCGTGTCAGTCATGTGCGTTCCGCCATCGCGCTCTTCAAAGCGGTGCTCGTGCTCCCACAGCCGATACGGTCCCTTTCGCTGCCGATCGACAAACCGATGGGGCGGCTCCCACTCGGCGATGACCGTCTGCCAGTGAATCGGAATCCCCCGGACGCGCAGTTTGTAGTCGATCAACGCGCCGGCCCGCATTTCAATCGCGCCGGGCGTCTTGATCTCAAAGTGAAGCCACGGCGGAGTGAGCGTCTCCAGATTGCGCGCATCCGCAAAGAATGCGTACACCTCGTCGCGCGGACGCGGCACCAGCGTCGTCGCCGTCAGTCGAAAGCCGCGCGGACATCGCTGAATTTCGATCACGCCCCGCCCTTCATACCGCCCCCGATCCCGGCGTACAGCGTTTTCTCATCGAGCCGCATCACGAGGTGGCGGAACCACACGCTTGACTGCGCCCCGGTCGTTCGCACCTGGAACCAGAATGCCAGGGCCTGCGGCCAGCGTGGATGCCGCGTCGCGTGAACGGACATGTCCCGGTAGCCGCCCTCGTCGTCCATCAGGAATTCGTCCATCATCTCAAACAGGGCGTTATGAAAATCCTCCACGCGCCGGGGACCATAGGCGCGCTCATCCTCCCCCGCCACGGCCACTAGATGCTCGGCCTCCTCGGCGTCCAATGGCGTCAGCGCGGCAATCAACTCCGCGATGTCATCGCGATGCACGGCCGTGCCATGGCGAATCGTGAAGATCAGATCATCGGGATCAAAGCGTTCGGTGGCCACGATGGGCTGCATCCTCGTTGGCCGGCACTGCAACGTCAAACGCCGGTCGCACTATAATTGCACCGCATGTCGAGCCTGCACCGGCCACAATTGGGCGTTTGTCTGGATGATCTCCGCCTGGAAATCAAGTCCGCACTGGACCGCGCCCGCGGTCTGGGCTTTCGAGCCATCGACGTGTCCGCCCTGACGGGTCCGATTTCTCCCGGCGAACTCTCACGAACCGGCCAGCGCCACCTCGCCAAGCATCTCGCCGATCTGGGCCTGCGGCTCGCGAGCCTGCGCGGGCCTGTGGGCGGTGCGAGTTACGCCGACCCCGCCGGCGGTGAACGACGCCTCGACCAGATGCGCGGCGTGATTCGCCTCGCGGCAGACTTGCATGTGCCGATTGTTTCGACCGGTCTGGGCGGCGGTCCCATGACAAAAGACGACGAGGGTCGCATTCACGAGGCACTGAGCTTGCTCGCCGACGATGCCGATCGCTGCGGCGTGACGGTGGCCATCGAGACGAGCGGCATCGGCCCGGTCGAACTGACGCGGGTGCTCGCCGACATCAATTGCCCCTGGCTCGCGGCCAGCGCCGACACCGGGGCCATGATCATGCGCGGCGACGACCCGCACGCCGTCGGCACGACGATTCCCGGCCGCATCAAACATGTGCGCGTGCGCGACGCCATCACCGGTTCGCCCGATGCCGCGGGATATGAGGTGCCGCTGGGCGAGGGTCGATTGGACCCGGCCCGACTGCTGGCCGCGCTCGACGAAGCCGGCTGCGGCGGCGACCTCATTCTGAGCCGATCCACCGGAGCAAACCCCGCCGCCGATTTGCAACGGGCGAAGGTCGAGTTCGAGAAGTTCCTGACGATGTAAGCGCCAACCTCCCGCAGTGGCACAAGTCATTCAGACGATCCGCGTCGCCCGACATACCCGCGTGTTTTCAATCAACCCTGCCCGGCGGCCGTCTTCTTCGCCGCCTCCAGCAGCCGCGGACCCATCGGATCATTGGGGAATCGTTGAATATAGACTGTTGCCCAACGAATGGCGTCGGCATGCCGCCCCAGTTGGGCGGAGACCTTCACGATTCGCATGACCAACAGCGCGTCGCCCGGATGTCGCTGAATCGCCTGCTCCAGCATCGTATAGGCCTCATGACCGCGACCCGACTCCAGGAGGACGAGCGCCGCATTCTGGGCATGTTCCGGTGCATACGGCGGCAAGCCGGCCGCCTGCACGAATGCGCGAACCCCCTCCTCGCGACGACCGGCGTCCATCAGACACTTGCCGTAAGCGCCGAGGACTTTGGCGATCTCGACCGGATCGGGCGACCGATCGGCCCAATGCAGCGCGATGCCCTTCTCAAATAGCGGAATCGCCTCGACCGGGCGGTCCTTGGCCAGCAGCATCGCGCGATTGATGTACGGATAGGGTGAATTGGGCTGCGCGGCGATGGAACGCTCGATCATCGCGGTCGCCGTGGCCACGTCGCCGCTGCGACGCGCCTCGGCGGCGAGCCAGTCAAACCCGGCGGCATTGGCCGGGTCGACCGCGGTAATTCGCATCCAGAGATCGTGATCGGTGCGCCAGGAACTGTTGTACATGAGGTTGCTGGCGGAAAATATTATTGCAATTGTCGCGATCAACCCCCAGCGTGCCTTGCGGGTTCCGATGTGGTGCCACGCCAGCCATGCGACCGACAGACAGATCGATAGGCTCGCGAGATACAAATACCGTTGATGAACGAGATACTCCGGTCGAAATGAGCGAATGTTGAACACCGGCCAGATGCAGAAAGCGGTCCAGAATGCCGCGAAACGAAGCGGACGCGATCTGCGCGTGGCGACCCACACGGCGACGGTCAGGACAATCACCGCAATCAGCCCGCCCCAGGCGCGAATGTCGCCCCAATTCGGCACATAGCGCAGACCGTAACTCGGGCTCATGCCGAACGGCCAGATCAGCAACCGCACATAGAACAGCGCGAGCGACGGAAAGGTCGGCGCCAGTTCGGCCACCGATTTCGTGCCCTCGTAATTGCCGAATGCGTAACCGAACAAGTGCCGGCGCAGCAGAAAATAGCCAATCGTCAGTAAAATAAGCGGCGACAGACCGATGACCCCCTGCCGCAGCCGGATCGGCGCGCGCCCCCCCCGGCGTGAGATACCAGTGAACCAGCGGCGCCAGCAGCAGCATCGACAGGGCCGATTCTTTGAGGCAGAGTCCTGCCGCATAGGCCAGCGACGTCAGCGCCAGCATGCTCCACCCCCCGCGTGTGACCCAGGTGGCATAGGCGGACAGGCCCAGCAGCAGCAGCGTCGCCGCCGGCGGGTCGTTGAAGGCCGCCGCAATCCAACTCACCGACTCGCCATGAGCGGGATGAACGACAAAGAGCAGTGCCGCCGGCCACGCGATGGCCATTGCAAAGCCGATGCGTCGAAGGAAAAAGAGAACCGCGGCACTGGCGAAGAAATGGTGCAGAATCGCCAGCGCGTGCCACGCCTTTGTGTTCAGTTCAAACCACTGATAGTACAGAAGATACTGCGTATAAAAGAGCGGGCGGTAGTAATTCGACTTGAAGATGCCGCCCTTGCGCGACAGGGCCAGAATGTCCTTCTTCCAGAATTCGGGAAAACTCGACCAATGTCGAATGAACGCGTTGTCCTTCACCTGCTCGTGGTCGTCCCAGACGAATTCGTGCGTCAACGTCGGCGCATAGACCGCACACGCCAGCAACAGCAGCGACCCGTAGGCGGCCCACGCGAGCGCCCGTGACCGCCGACCGCCAGCCCCGACCGGATCCACTGCCGTCTCGTCAGCCGCGAACTCCGGATTCAATCGAGCGCATCCTCCATGGGCAGCGCCGGCTGCCCCGTGCCGATGGATCGCGCATCCAGCGATTCCAATTCCAGCGACTCGATCCTGGGCAGGTTGCGACCGGCGATGCCCTGCAGGTCGCCATACATGCCGACGGTTTTTTCGATCACGCGCTCGATTTGCTTTTCGCGCTTGGCCCACTGCTTGGTGATGACCTTGCGCTCGGCCTGCAAGTCCTCCATCATGGTCGTAAACGATTCGACGATGGCCTCAACGCGCTGCTTGAAGTGCGGGCCGCAAAGGTACTGATAGACCTGCTCCATCTTGTCGTGGCGACCCTCGGATGCAACGCGGGACGACGCCGCCTCGATCAGCGTCTGTCGCAATGCCATGGCCAGCGGCGCGGCACAGATCGGCTCGCACACCCACACGCCGTCAATGCAATCGAACCGCTCGACACCCTTGGGCAGCACGGTCGTGCAGATCGCCGCGATCTCGGCGCGGGCGGCGCGCTGATCGTCGCGCAACTTGGGAAGCCAGCCGTCCTGCCACGCCTTGGTGCGCTTGCTTTCCCACAGGATCGCGCCGCAGGGCTGGCCCGTCGACCCGAAGACACGCTGAACGCAATCGCCGCCGAATTGGCCCTTGCCGACCGGCTCGATGGTGTCGCGCGGGAACCTCGTACGGAGCAACTCCTCCAGCGCCAGTTCAGCCACTTCGCCGCGCAGTTGCTGCGAACCCTGATCGGCCTTGCGCTGCAATTCGTCGATGCGGCCCTTCAGATCATTAATTACCTTGTCTTTTTCGGCGTCCTTGAGGCGGATCTGCTCCATCAGTTCATTTCGGGCGGCATCACGTACGCGTCCGCGCTCGGCGTCCATGTCGCGCTGCTTCTGCAATTCCCATTCGCGCTGCTGCTCTTCCAACTTCTCGCGGGCCTGGCGCACCGCCAGTTCCGCGGTTTGGGCCGCCTGAAGTTTGCGGTCCTTCTCAGCCAGGCTGGTCTGAAGTTCCTTCAGCCGCAATTCCACCGCCGACTGGGCCTTGGCCTCCTGCTCGCGGGCGATCTTCTCCCGCTCGGCCGCCAACCGTTCGGTCAGCGTCAATTCCATCCGGGCCGCCTGGCTTTGCAATTCGGATGTCTTTTTGGCAAGGGCTTCTTCGCGGGTCAGCAGCGCTTTTTCACGCTGCTTCGCCTCGGCCTCGGCGCGCTGCCGCAATTCGGCCACCAGCGGCGCGGCCAGCGCCTCGGTCAGTTCAATTCTCGCGCCGCACTGCGGGCAGCCGATGATTGCCTCAGACATTCAGCTTCCCTGCCTTCGATGAAATTTCAGTGTGCCACTGCTCTGTGAGCAGTGAATCCGCCAGCCGACATCTCCGCGCGTTCGCACTGCTCACAGAGCAGTGGCACACAGTCGGGAATTAGTCGACGCGAACCTATTACTTCTTCTTCGCCGCGGGCTTCTTCGCCTTCGCCTTTGGGGCCGCCTTTTTCGCTTTCGCCGCCTTTGCCGCCGGCTTCTTCTTTGTCGCAGCCTTCATCTTTGTCTTCTTCGCCGGTTTGCCCGACGACTTCTTCGCGCCCGACCCCGCCTTCGCCCTCGCCGCGGGTCGGTAATCGCCCGTCATCGCGGTCATCCAGTTGGAACCGTCCTGCGAAACCTCCATCACGAAGGCATACCGCCCGGCCTCCTTCACGTCGAAGGTGCACCGCGTGTGCCCCATCGGGCCGGCAGCCACCATCGACAGGACGTCGTCGATGAACTGGCCGCGAAATGTCTGGTTGCCCATCCCCATCGAGTCCCACCAGTTCATCACGTAGTCTTTTTCATTCATGTCGTAATGAAAGACACCGTGACCGCGGAAACTGATGCCGCCGTTGCGCTCCTGCTCGTACTCCTGCACCACGGCGAGGCCGTCGAGGCGCATGCGGTTGCTCACCCGCCCCAACGCCGGTCCGCCCGTGGGGTCCCACGGCGCCGGCGACATCGTCTCCCGGCCGGTCCAATCGCCGACCAGTTTCTCCAGCATTCTGTGTTCAGGTGTGGGCGTGGTCATTTGCATGATTGAGTTCTCCGTGTGGCGAATCGAACATCCGGACCGGGCCTGCCCGGCCTGCGCAGCCGGCGATGCCCGAACCGTTCACGGAGTGTAACAATCGATGGGTGCGAATGTCGACAAGATCGGCGCGCGCTGCCGAATCAAACCCGTCCGCCGAAACGGAAGGCCGACGACGCGCGTGCCCCGGTCACGGCAAAGTTGGAAGCGCCGGCTCCCGCAAACGGCCTAGCGCTTGGACTTGGCCTTCGGCTTCTTGGACTTGGTTTTGGAAATCGACTTGGCAATCGCCTTCGACGCCTTCTTTCCAACCTTGCCACCGGCCCGGTCCTTGATCTCGGCCTGCGCCGCTGCCAGCCGGGCGATGGGCACGCGGTATGGCGAGCAACTGACGTAATCCATGCCCAGTTCGTGGCAGAAATGCACGCTGGCCGGGTCGCCGCCGTGCTCGCCGCAGATGCCGATCTTCAGGCCCTTGCGTCCGGCCCGGCCTTTGGCCACGGCAAACCGCATCAATTCGCCCACGCCGTCGCGGTCGATCGACTGGAACGGGTCGGCCGGAAAGATCGCGGCCTTCTCCTGATCGACATAGTCCGGCAGGAACCGGCCAGCGTCATCGCGGGACAGGGCCATGACGGTCTGGGTCAGGTCGTTGGTGCCAAAGGAGAAGAACTCGGCGACGCCGGCGATCTTCTCAGCAGTCAATGCGGCGCGCGGCGTCTCGATCATGGTGCCGACGAGGTACGGAATCTTTACGCCGGACTCGCTGAGGATTTCGTCCGCCACTTCGCGCGTCTTATCGACCAGAATCTTGAGTTCCTTGGCGTCGATCGACAGCGGAATCATGATCTCCGGCGAGACCTTCTTGCCGCGGCGGCGGACCTCGACGGCCGCCTCGATGATGGCCCGCACCTGCATTTCGAGAATCTCGGGGAATGTGATGCACAGCCGGCAGCCGCGATGACCCAGCATCGGGTTGGATTCGTGCAGGGCGTCAATGCGCTGCTGCACCTTTATCAACGGCACGCCAATCCGATCGGCCAATTCCTGCTGCTTCGCTTCCTCGTGCGGCACGAATTCGTGAAGCGGCGGGTCGACGAGGCGGATCGTGACCGGGCGACCGTCCATCGCCTCGAAGATACCGATGAAGTCCTGCCGCTGAAACGGCAGAAGTTTGTCCAGCGCGGCACGGCGGTCGTGCTCGGTGTCGGCGACGATCATCTGCTGAATCGCCAGCCGGCGCTCCTCGGTGTCGAAGAACATGTGCTCGGTGCGGCAGAGGCCGATGCCCTCGGCGCCCATCTTGATCGCGTTCTCGGCGTCGTACGGCGTATCGGCGTTGGTGCGCACGCCCATGCGGCGGCGCTCGTCACACCATTTCATGAGCGTCTCATATTCGGCGGGCAGGGTCGGCGTCGACAGCGGAAGTTGACCTTCGTAAATAATTCCGTCGGAGCCGTCGAGTGTCAGCCAGTCGCCGGCGACGATCGTCTTTTCGTGTACCATCATCTGGCCGGTGCCGTAGTCGATCTGCAGCGCTTCGCACCCGACGATGCAGCACTTGCCCCAGCCGCGGGCCACGACCGCCGCGTGCGACGTCTTGCCGCCGGTGGCCGTGAGGATCCCCACCGCGGCGTGCATGCCCCCGACGTCTTCTGGGCTTGTCTCTTTGCGAACCAGGATGACCTTCTTGCCTTCGCCCGCCATGCGCTCGGCGTCGGCCGCGTTGAAGACCACCTGGCCGCAGGCCGCGCCCGGAACGGCGTTGATGCCGGTCGCCATGCGCCTGCCCTTGAGCGTCTGCGTGTCGGTCGAACCATCGATGACCGGGTAGAAAAGCCGTTCGATGTCGGTGCCGGTGATGCGGTTGATCGCGTCTTCCTTCGACAGCACGGGCTTGGTCGCGGCGGCCACGTATCGCTTGGGCAGATAGCCCTTCTTGACCAGCCGGGCGGCCTCTTTTGTCGACAGCAGCGGCTCGCTGGCCTGATCGATGGCGATCTTGAAAGTTGCAAACGGCGTCCGCTTGCCGGTGCGGCATTGCAGCATATAGAGTTTGCCCTTTTCCACGGTGAACTCGAGGTCCTGCATCTCCTTGTAGTGCGTCTCCAGCATGACGCGCACGCCGCACAACTGGTCATACACCTCCGGATCGTGTTTCTCGAGATCGCGCAGCGGCAGCGGCGTGCGAATGCCGGCGACGACGTCCTCGCCCTGGGCATTCATCAGCAGATCGCCGTAGAACTCGTTTTCGCCGGTGTTGGGATCGCGCGTAAAGCACACGCCGGTGCCGCAGTCGTCGCCCATGTTGCCGAAGACCATCTGGCAGACGCTGACCGCCGTGCCTGGCAGACCGTGGATCTTCTCCACCTCGCGGTACTTGGTGGCCTTTTCGGCCATCCAACTCTGGAACACCGCGGTGATCGCCCCCTGCAACTGCTCCCAGGGCGACTGCGGAAATTCCTTTCCGGTGTGCTCGTGGAAGAAGCCTTTGAACTCGCCGCACAGTTCCATCAACTGCTCGGCCGTCAAGTCGGTGTCGTTCTTGACGCCGGCGCGGTGTTTCAATGCGTGCAGCCGCTCTTCCAGCGTCTCTTTCGACAGGCCGACCACGACGGTCGAATACATCTGGATGAATCGTCGGTAGGAATCCCAGGCAAAGCGCGCATTCTTGGTGCGCTGCGCCAACGCCTCAACCGACTGATCGTTCAGCCCCAGGTTCAGCACCGTCTCCATCATGCCGGGCATGGACCGCGCCGCGCCGGATCGAACCGACACCAGAAGCGGGTCCTTCGCGTCGCCCAGCTTTTTCTTGCAGGCCTTCTCCAGCTTCACGACATTCTCGCGGACCTGCTTCTCCATGCCGGCCGGCCATTTTTTGCCGCCGTCGTAATAGAGTTTGCAGGCCTGGGTGGTGATGGTGAAGCCGGCGGGAACCGGCAGACCGATGTTCGTCATCTCGGCGAGCCCCGCGCCCTTGCCGCCGAGCAGGTCGCGCTGGTCGCCGCGCCCCTCGGCCTTGCCATTGCCGAAGAAATAGACAAACTGGGTCGCCATGGTGATGCTCCTGTGAAATCAGCGGGCGGCCGATGAACGACCACAACCCGCGGGTAAAACGTTTTTCCGATACCGAAACGCTGTAAGTGCGATCACACGACGTGGCCGGCCGCGTCCGAAAATCGGGCGCAGCGACGTTAAGTCACCCTCTTGGAAATGTCAAGAATTGCGATGTTCCGCCCAGACTTACGGCGAAACCAATGAAAACGTCACCATCCGACCATGTTGTACCCGGCATCGACGTAGTGAATCTCACCCGTCACGCCGCTGGACAGGTCGCTGACCATGTACAGGGCCGACTTGCCGACCTCGTCGGAATCGATGTTCCGCCTCAGCGGGCTCTTGGTCGGATAGTGGTCGAGGATCTGGTCGAAGCCGCCGATGCCCGCCGAACTGAGCGTTCGGCACGGTCCGGCGCTGATGGCGTTCACGCGAACCCGGCGCAGGTCGCCGAGATCCGCCGCGAGGTATCGAACCGTGCTCTCCAGGGCCGCCTTGCAGACGCCCATGACGTTGTAGCCGGGGATGAACTTCATTGCGCCGAAGTAACTCAGCGTCAGGACAGAAGCCCCCTCGCGGAACATGTCGAACGACTTCTGGCACACCGATATCAGCGAGTAACAACTGATATCCATGGCCTCTTTGAAGTGTTCGCGCTTGGTCTCCCAGAAGCGATTGGTGAGGCATTCGCGCTGGGCAAACGCCACGGCATGCACGATGAAATCGATCTGACCGAACTTATCCCGGACCTGGCCCATGAAGGCCGAGATGTCCTCGTCCTTGGTCACGTCGCACGGGGCAATGATGGCGGCGTTGATCGGCTCGGCCAATTTGCGAACGCGGCGTTCCATCTTCTCGCCGGGCAGGTGGTTGAATGCGAGTTGGGCCCCTTCCTTGTGCAGCCGCTCGGCGATGTACCACGCCAGACTGTGGTCGTTGGCCACGCCGAAGACGACGCCCTTCTTGTTCTTCATGATGTCCATTGACGCCCGACTCCTCGGATGTATGCCGCCCCGACACCGCCCCAAAGCGCGACGGTACCCGCAAAGCGGACCTAATGTAGTAGCGATTGGTTAGGCTGTCCAGTTCGCCCGTGCGGGGACAACACGCGCAGATTGACCGGTTGTTCACCGCCAAATCGTGGAATAGACTGAACTTGCGCCTGTTTAAAAAAGAGGACATGAATTGACCGAGCCGCAGCGCATCCTCGTGTTCATCCCCAACTGGGTGGGCGACGTCGTCATGGCGACATCGGACACTTCAAACCCAGTCAAGCCATGACAGGACTGAAACGCCCTGTCGCGTGTACGAGGTGTCGCCGCCGTATACCAACGCGGCGGGGCCTCGATGCTGATTTGAAAGTTCACGCCAATATTGGATGTCCGCAAGGAAGTCTCCCGCGACGGTTTGTCCCGACTTGATTTCGATCGGGATCTGCGTTTCGCCCTGATCAAGAAGCAGATCGACCTCGTGTCCGCTCGAATCCCGCCAGAAATAAAGGTCCGGCTCGACGCCGCGGTTGCAGCAATTCTTGAGGGCTTCCGAAACGACCCACGTTTCGAAGACCGCCCCCCGCGAAGCATGTGACACCAGGCTCGCTGCATTTGAAATGCGCAACAGGTAGCAGAGCAGCCCCGTATCGAGAAAATATAGTTTCGGGGACTTGACCAGCCGCTTGTTGAAGTTGCGGTGATGCGGCCGAACCAATTGCACGATGAAGCTCGCCTCCAGCAGGGAAATCCACCGACGGGCCGTGGTGTGCGTCACGCCCGCATCCGCGGCGAGCGCGGATGTGTTGAGCAACTGGCCGCTGCGTCCGGCACATAAACGAACAAATCGCCCGAAAGTCTCAATGTCGCCGACATTGAGCAAATCGCGCACATCGCGCTCAAGGTAGGTCTGGTAGTAATTCGCAAGCCATCCTTCCGGCTTGAGACCTTTGTCATGAATTCGCGGATACCCGCCTTGAATCAGAACATCAAACAGGCCGGACGTGGTTGCCATTCGGGAGACGGCGCCTGCTCGCACCATTCCGGACAGGCGCGAGATGTCGCCAAGAGCCCCACCTCGCAGTTCGCCCTGGCTCAGGGGCAACAGTTTCAGCACCGCGCACCGCCCCGCAAGCGATTGGGTGACGCGATTGAGCAGCAGAAAGTTCTGCGACCCTGAGAGGATGAACTGCCCCGGTCGTTCCTGTTGATCGACGATTCCCTGAATGTACGAAAACAACTCGGGCGTTCGCTGAACTTCGTCGAGTATGACCTTGCCGCGAAACTGGGCGAGGAATCCGCGTGGATCATCAGTGGCAAAATGCCGGCTGTCCGGGTCTTCCAACGACACATAGTGATGACGGGGAAACACCATGCGAACCAGCGTGGTCTTTCCCGACTGCCGGGGCCCCGTGACCGTGACGACGGGGTATGCCTTGGCCGCCGTCCGGAGCACCTTTGTCAAATGCCGCTTAAACATGTCTGAAATCCTTGCAATTTGAATATCGAATATTCAATATGCAAGAATATGATCCAGGCGTCAAGTCTCATATGAACTCACAGGCTCGCATGTTCAGTCATGACTCGCGGGCCCATTGTTGACCAGCTCCATTTCGCCCTAGACTTGTCCGTCGCCGGTCTTGCGGGCCCAAAGAAGCCCCGGCCGGCGAGAGGAATCCGCCTTTGACCGAACCACAGCGCATCCTCGTGTTCATCCCCAACTGGGTGGGCGACGTCGTCATGGCGACGCCGGCCCTGCGGGCGATTCGCGCACAGTTTCCCGCCGCACGGATTGTGCACCTCATGCGACCCTACGTCGCAGAGGTGCTTGGCGGACTGCGGTTCTGCGACGAGCAGGCCTTTTGGCCCGCCGCCAACCTGCCCGTCCACAAGCGCTGGGGCGAGTTCACCCGGCTCGTGTGGGAGCTGCGCCGCGAGACATTCGACACCGCCGTGCTGCTCACCAATTCGTTTCGCACGGCGCTCATGGCCCGGCTTGTTCGCGCCGAACGCCGCATCGGCTACCTCCGCGATGGACGCGGGCGGCTGCTGACCGACCCGCTGGCGCCGGTGAAGTCGGGCAAACGATACGTGCCAGTTCCGGCGTTGGATTATTACAACAGCATCGCCCGCTATATGGGCTGCGAAAAAGTCCACGACGGCATGGAACTCGCCACCGTCAACGCAGACGAGTCGGCGATCGACGCGCGTCTTGGCAGCGAGGCGGACGAACGGCCGCTGGTGGTACTGAACCCCGGGGCGAACTTCGGCTGGGCCAAGTGCTGGCCGGCCGAGTATTTCGCCGCCTTGTCCGACATGTTGATCGAACGCCTCGGCGCGCGGGTCATTGCCTCGACCACGCCGCGCGAGCGCAGCATCGCCGATCGCATTCGCGCCGCCGCTCGCCGCCCGCTGGAGATCTTCGTCGATCCGCCGCTGGGCCTCGGTCCGCTCAAGGCGCTCATTCGCCGGGCTCAACTGCTCGTCACCAATGACACCGGCCCGCGACACTTCGCGTCGGCCTTCGGCGTGCCGGTCGTGACGGTGTTCGGATCGAGCGACCCGGCCTGGACCGTGACCCGGTTCGCCGGCGAGCGGAATGTTCATCTGAATCTGGATTGCCAGCCGTGCATGAAGCGGACGTGTCCGCTCAAGCATCATGATTGCATGCAGAAGCTCGAGCCGGAAGCCGTGTACGCACGGGCGGCAGAATTGCTACAGAGTCGGAATTAGCCCATGTCCCTGTTGACCACCGATCGCATGGTCATCGACCCGCCCTTCCGCGAACTCCTTGCGCGCATCGAACTCGACAATGTCTCCGCCGTGCTGGCTTGCGTCGGCGATCGACTCGCCGCATGGAGCCGTACGACCGACACGATCTGCTGCAATCTCAAGGACGGTGCCGGCGCAATCTACATCAAGCGGTACCACTTTCCGCGATGGAAGCAGCGGTTTCGGGCCATGCTGCGAGGGGCCTTCTTCAAATCGAGCCGGGCCAAGAACGAGTACCGGATTCTGCGGCTCATGCGCAGCCTCGGGATTCAGGCGATCCGGCCGGTTGCATACGGCGAGCGTCGCGTCGGACGATTCCTGAAGAGTTGCTTCATCATCACCGAAGCCGTGCCCAAAGCAATGCCGCTCTCGTCGTTCATCAAGGCCTTCAGCGGCCGCCGGCAGACCACCGCCGAAGTGATGGCCCGGCGGGAGATTCTCACGTCGCTGGCCCGACAGGTGCGGGAAATGCACGCCGCGGGTTTTGTCCACCGCGACCTTTTTTGGCGCAATGTCTTGATTCGACCGCTGCCCGAGAATCGCTGGGAGTTCTATTTTCTCGATGCCAGCGTCGGCAAGCGAATTCGCGTCGAGCAATGGCGGCATGACAGCATCGTCCGCGACATTGCGGCCATGAGCGTGCTCGCCCCCGACTTCTGCACCAAGGCGGATCAACTCCGCTTCCTTCGGGTCTACCTGGATACGGAACGACTGGAACCTGGCGACCGCCGATGGCTGCGAATGGTGCAGAAGCAGTCGGCCTTCTTTCGCGAGGCCGAGGTGCAGCGGCTGGCCAAGAGCGCGGTGTTTGATCCGCCGTTGCTGGACGCGGCCGACGGCGCCGGCGGTCGCCCCATCGCATGAGCGTCGAGTGGACCATCCTCGATTCCGCCGGCGCGGCGATCCTCGCCGACTTCGGATTCGCGACCTACGTCGATTTCGCCGACCGCCAGCCCGGGCAGGAAGTCGGCACGGGCGGCACGACGCGGACCACGCGGCTGTCGGTCGGCCGCACAGGTGAGCCCGCCGTCTTTTTCATCAAGGTCTATCGCTACGCGGGCAGGCACTGGCGACACCGTTTCCGCCGGGACAAGGCGTCGCTGGAGGCCGCGAACTACGAATTGCTCGATGCCATCGGCATCGGCACCCCGCCGGTCGTTGCACACGGCAGCCGCCGACGCGGGCTGCGGCTGATCGACGCGGTCATCGTCACCCGTGGCCTGCCCGACGTGATGAACCTCGATCAACTCTTCGCGACGCGCTGGCCAGACGCGGCACAACACGCCCGCGATGCAACCCGGGCCGATGTGTTAAACGCAATGCTGCGCGAGGTGCGACGTATGCACGATGCCGGGTTCTTCCACGTCGATCTGCAGTGGCGCAACATCCTGATCGGCGGTTTATCTGACCGGCCGTCAACCATCCGGCATCAGCCTTTGGATGAGACGGGACCCATCCGTGTGTACTTGCTGGACGCCCCGCGTGGCGGGCTGCGTCGTGATCGATGGCGGCAGCCTCATGCCCGGCTGCGAGACCTGTCGTGCCTGTTCAAGAAGGCCCGTCGCCGAATGAGCCGCACCGAACAGATGCGTTGGCTGTTAACCTATCTCGACCAGCCGCATTTGACGGCAAAGGCCCGGGCCATTGCCGAGGCGCTGCTGTGGGATCGAACCGTGAAGGACAACGAATAAGGTGTGGAACCGGCCACTGGCCGGCCTTGAGTGTTTGTGGTACCGGCCAATGGCCGGTTGCGAGTTTTGAGACAAAAGACTGTTATTCACGGGACTCGCTGAATACAACAACCGGCCATTAGCCGGTTCCACATTGGGCTTATTTACACATGTACACCCGCTTTGAAATAGAACCCGACTACGTCGACGCCCTCCGCGCCGCCGGTCTGGCCGATTTCGATGCGCTGATGAATGCCCCCGCCGGGCCGCCGACCAGCAAACACAAACATCGCGAGACCGTCCCAATCGAGTTTGACGTAAATGGCAAGCGCCAGCGTTTCTTCCTGAAGCGCGTCTTCAAGGTGCCCGGGCAGCACAGTTGGCGGCCGTGGCTCCGCGGCAAGCCCGGATATTCGCAGCCCGTCCGCGAGTGGGACAACATCCAAATGATGCGCGACGCCGGAATCCCAGTGATGAAACGCGTGGCCGTCGGCGAACGCCGCAAGTTCGGCATTCCGGTGCAGGCGTTCATCCTGGTTGAAGATGTCGGCATTCAATGGACGCTGGAAAACTGGCTGATTCCGGGGTTTCCGAAGCCGCCCGGGATTGAGAGAATCGACACGGGACTACTTTTGTACGAACTGGGAAAGGTCCAGCGACAGATCGACGCCAAGAACATCAGGTGGCCTGACAATCATGCAAAGCACATTCATGCTGAACCATGCGAGAATCCGTCCGACGATGCGGCCTGGCGATTCGCACTAATTGATGTCGAGCGGGCCGAAAGAAGACCGCCATTGCCTGATCCTGCGGATGTCTTTAGGAAAAAAGGAATTCGTCCGCCAACGGTTTCCTTTGTCATGCCCCGCGAACTTAGTCAATTGTTGATGTCGTTGCGGCCCGAAGGCTACGGACCTCGTTCGCTCGTAGATTTCTGGTCTGGTTATCAAGGAAGGCCCCGCCTTGTTCAGCCCAACTTATTCGACAGCCTGTTCCCCTGGATGAATCGATGGATGGAGCCGCTCCCGCTTCCCGATGGATTCGTGCATCCGCGCAGCCAGGGGACTCGGTGGCTATCGAGAATCAAGGCGTCAGAGTCCGACCGCAACCTCCTTGCCGGCATCGGAATTCAGGACGTCGCCGACGCATTCAAATTGGAAATAAGCGAGCGTTTGGACAAGCCCGGATTACAGCCTCACCGCGATCGACTTCGCGTGAGCGCGCCAGATCAACTAAGAGGCGACCTCGTCTTATTTATCAAGCGATATCGTCGACCGCCCTTACGCGATCAACTTCGGCGGATCTTTGAGGCCGACCGCACCCATTCGACCAGTTACCGGGAATACCAAACCGCCCGCCGTTTGATGGAACTGGGAATACCCACGATGCGCGCCGTCGCCGTGGGTGAGGAAATGGTCGGTTGGTTTGAGCGTCGCAGTTTTTTTGTGGCTGCGGAAGTTGCCGGCCAATCACTGGAATCGTTGGCCCGCCAATGGTTGGCCCGACCTGAGTCCGCGCCTGACTTCAATCAACGATGGAGCCTGATCGAGCAGATCGCATTTCTGAAGTCTCGATTGCGCGAAAGGCATTTCTACCATCGCGACCTGTATCTGTCCCACATCTTCTGTTCCAAGAATTCCCGTGGGCAAACTGTCCTCCAATTGATTGATCTGGCCCGAATGTTGCACGCGCCCCGCAACGAACAAAGATGGGAGATAAAGGATCTTGCCGCGTTGGCGTATAGCGTGCCAGATGGGTTACTGACTCGAACCGACAAGCTGCGATTCATGCGCGCCCTAGGGTGCGACCACTTTCGGAGTTCAAGATTATTGAAGCGCAGCGACCCTGAGGCCCAGGCGCATCGGCAGCATCTTCTGCTCACAATTCATCATATTGAGCGGCGCGTCGCTAAAATGGCCCGGCACGACGCCAAGCGAGCTAAGCGACTGGGGCTGCGGTCAGACGAGTCGAATTAGAAAAACTAAAACCGGCCATCGGCCGGTTCCACAAACACCACAAAGAGCATTCGCCCACAGAATGAAAATCGCCGTCGTCACAGAACGAATCGATGCCTGGCGCGGCGGCGCGGAGACGTCGACGCTGGAAATCGCCCACCTGCTCGCGGCCCGCGGTCACGCCGTTCACATCATCACCAACAGCCGCCTGCCCTCGCCGCCCGATCTGACCATTCGTCACATCACGCTCGGCATGACCCTCAAGCCCTTCCGCATCTCCGCCTTTGTGCGCCGGGCCACGCGGTTGATCGAGAGCGAGTCCTTCGACATCGTCCACGCGATTTTGCCGCTGCCCTGCGCCGACATCTACCAGCCGCGCGGCGGACTCGTGCATGAAACGATCAGCCGCAACGTCGCCCTGCGGCCCAACGCACGCCAGAAGTTCGTCAAGCGCGCGGCGGGCGCGCTGAATTTCAAACACCGCAAACTCCTCGACCTGGAGCGCCAGGTCTTTCGCGCAGGCGGTCCGACCATCGTCGCCATTTCGCAATACGTTGCGCGGCAGTGTGAGGCCTGGTACGACGCCCGGCCGCCGCGCGTCCGGGTGGTGTTCAACGGCGTGCAGTTCACGCCGGATCCGCCTGACCGCGTTGCGGCCCATCGCGTGGCCATTCGCAAACAGTACAACATCGGTGACGACGAAATGATCCTGACATTCGTCGCGCACAACTTCCGTCTGAAGGGTCTGGCCCCCCTGCTGGAGGCCTGCGGCAGGCTGGTCGCAGGCGGCTTTCGCGATTTCCGCCTGCTCATCGTCGGACGCGACAACCCCACGCGCTTCGCCAAACAGGTCGCCGCCCTGCAACTGTCGCAGCGCGTGATCTTCACCGGCCCCACCCAGCGCAGCGGCATGTTTCTCAATGCGGCCGATGTCCTGGTGCATCCGACTTATTACGACCCGTGCAGCCGCGTGGTGCTGGAGGCCCTGGCCCACGGCGTGCCGTGCATTACCACCGTCTACAATGGCGCCTCGGAACTGATGCAGGACGGCCGCGAGGGGTACATCCTGCCCACGCCGGACGACGTCAACGTCATGGCCGAACGAATCCGCAGCCTCGCTTCGGTTGAATTACGCCGCAAGATGTCAGAGAATGCCCTGTTGCTGCGCGAACGCATCAGCATGACGCGGCACGTGGACGAATTGTGCGCGATCTTCGAGGAAGTCGCGGCGGCCAGACTGAATCGATGACCTGGCCGGCGGTAGCCGCCGAAAGACCGGCTTGAGGAGTGCGGACGTCCTCGTCCGCACGGCGGGCCGGAGGCCCGCACCCCCCATACATGCGGGTGGAGTGACTTTTTGAGCGACGCCAAGCCATCCTGGTTCAGCCGCTTGTTCAATCGGGGCAGGTCCGACGCGACCAACGCACCCGCGTCAACATCCCATGGCGCCGCCCAGCACGAACTGCCCGTCTCCGGTGCGACCGTCGGCCTCTGCTTCGACTACGAGCGCGACCTCTGCTTTGACAGTGCGGAACTGTCCGATACCGGTCTGGCGCACATTCTCTCCGTGCTGAAGGCGCGCCAACTGCGGGCAACGTTCAACTGCGCGGCCAAACTCTGCGAAGAGGTCGGACACCAGATTCGCACCATCGCCGACGCCGGTCACGAACTGGCGGTCTATGGATATGCCGGTGAGTCGTGGGCCAACCTCGACGCCGCGGCCATCAAGGCCCTTGTCTATCGGTGCCGGTCGGCGTTTTCCCGCGTCGGTCTCAGTCCGATCGGTTTCCGCTCCAAGAGCACTCAATGCAACGAGACCATCGCCCGGGAACTGGCGTTGCAGCGCTTTCGATACAACTCGCAGCACGATCACGCGAAACACCCATACATCCTGATTGCGGAAGACCCCGCGTTCGTTCGCATCCCCGTGGCCACCGATGACCGCGGATTCGTGCGCGGCAAGAATGATGCCTACCAGGCCGCCAATGAGGTCATTTCGAAGCACGATCGCTACCTGCGCAAGGCCATCGTCCGCAAGCACTTTGTCTCAATCGCCTTCCACCCCTGGATTCTGGCGGAAGAGCCGGGTCGCATGAGCGAGTGGGAAAACTGGATTGACACGGCCGTCAAAGGCGGCGCCAGGGTCGGCGCCCTCGAGGACGCCCTTCCCGCCGCATATCGACACTTCAACCCCATCGAAGACCCGGCGGACGACGACGAATGAGCCCCTATCTCGCGATCCTCCTGCTGGCCGCGTACCTCATGGGCACGATACCATTCGGCCTCATCGTCAGCCGGCTGCACGGCGTCGATATCCGAAAGCAGGGCAGCGGCAACTACGGCGCGACCAATGTCGGACGGGTGCTCGGGCGCAGATGGGGCATTCTCGTATTGCTGCTGGACATGGGGAAGGCGGTGGTGACGCTGGTGGCCACGCGATGGGCCTGCGGGCGATTCGCCCTGCCCCAAGCCGGCGCAACTGAGACGGCCGTCGATGCGGTGCTGCTCGGCGCGGGTTTCTGCTGCGTACTGGGAAACACCGCCCCGTTTTACCTCGGGTTCAAGGGCGGCAAGGGCGTCGCCACCAGCCTCGGCGTCATCCTCGGCATCTGGCCGCTGCTGACAGTTGCGGGCTTGCTGGCGTTTCTCGTCTGGGCGGTCGTGACCAAGGTCTCGGGCTACGTTTCGCTCGGGTCCATCGTCGCCGCCGTCGCACTCCCCGCGCTCTTCGCGACGGTCGCCTGGTGGCGCGGCGAGGATATCGGACGCCACTGGCCCCTATTGCTCCTGACGGTCGCGCTGGCCGTCGTGGTCGTCATCCGCCATCGGGCCAACATCGGACGCCTGCTCGCCGGGACCGAGCCGCGAAAAGGCAAACCCGCCTGACCCCTTCTTCAACGTCCGTCGATTTTGGGGCGATCCATCCGCGTCCGAGATTGCGCACGACGCCCCCAAACCGGCACCGGACTGCCTTGATCGAGACCGCCATTCCCGCGTAGACTGAGTGTACAACGCAACTTACTGCGGTGGAGGCTCGTACATGAATCGCATCAAAACTCGGGCAGGCGCCCCGATTATCTGGACGCTTGTCATCTTGTCAGGGCTGCTCCCGGCGGGGTGCGACGTCTTCAGCGGCATTCCGCTATTCATCCCGCCCCTTGCGCAGATCAAGTGGGAACAGCGCCCCGCCGACCCGAGTTTCACCGTTCGCTTCGATGCCACCGCGGCCGTCAGCGATCCGACCAAGGTCACATCCATCAACTGGGTCTTCGGCGACGGATCCGGCTTCGTCACCGGCGGCCTGATCATCGACCACCAGTACGCCTCCATCGGCACCTACAACGTTCAGGCCTACGTCTTTGGCGCGTCCGGCTTCGTCGATGACATCAACCTTTCGATCACCATCACCCAACCCACAACCGCATCCGGCCCCGTGCCCGTCGACAATGCAACCGGCATCCCGGTCACACAGACGTTGAGTTGGACACCCGGCAGCGGTTCGACGCTGAGCGTTCTGTACCTCAGCAATATCCTCTCGGATGTGCAGACAGCGGCCACGGCCGCGGCTCAGGGCGAGTTCGGCACCGCCGTGTTCCAACCGACCAATCTCGTGGGTGGAACGACCTACTACTGGCGTGTCGATGCGAAGAGTCCGACGCAGACGATTCCGGGCCCGGTCTGGGCGTTCACCACCGTCGCCGCACCCGGCGCGATTTCCAACCCCAGCCCGGCGGACGCATCGCTGGACGTCGCGGTGAACGTGGTGCTGTCGTGGACCGCCGCCAGCGGCGCCACCAGTCGCGATGTTTACTTTGGCACGAGTTTCGCCGCCGTCACCGACGCGACGGCCGTCAGCGCCGAGTTCAAGGGCAATCAGACCTCCACGATGTTCGACCCGACCGGCGACCTGGCCAACGACACCGAGCATTTCTGGCGCATTGATGAAATTGGCCCCGGCGGAAAAACCAAAGGCGCGGTCCTGGCATTCCGCACCGCCGCAATCCCCGGCAAGATCACCAACGCCTCGCCGGCCGACCTGGCGACCGACGTAGACGTGACCACCATGCTCTCGTGGACCGCCGGCGACGCGGCCACCAGCCATGACGTCTATTTCGGAACCGGCAAAGACGCGGTCACCAATGCCGACCGCACCAGCAACCTCTTCCGCGGCAACCAGGCCGCCACCACCTTCTCGCCGACACTCGCCGCGAATACGACCTTCTTCTGGCGCATCGACGAAGTCGGCCCCGGCGGCACGACCAAGGGCGACGTCCTGGAGTTCAAGACCGCCGTCGCACCCACCGTGGCCACCGACTTCAATCCGGTCGACGACGACATCGAAATCTCGGTGACTCCGACGCTCACCTGGACGGCGGGCATGAACATCACGAAGCATCACGTCTATTTCGGCGACACCAGCGCCGCCGTCACCGCCGCAACCAAGGACGATGTGACCGGCATCTACAAGGGCGCGTTTGACCCCGCGGAAACGATGTTCAACCCCGGCGTGGTCACCCCCCTCGATGAAAACAAGGAGTACTTCTGGCGAATCGACGAGGCCGGACTCGGCGGAATCGCTCGCGGCCCGATTCTCAGTTTCACCACGCGCAACCCGATTCGCGCGTCCGATCCGAATCCGACCATCGACGAGGAGAACGTCGCCACCAACGTTCAGTTCACCTGGGTGGCCGGCGTTCAGGGCGGCAATGCCCCGCTGACGCACGACGTGTACCTCGGCAAGACGCTCGCCGAAGTCAACAACGCGACGAATACCACTGTCGGCATCTTCAAGGGCAACTTCCCGGTCGGCACGCTCACGTTCAACCCCGGCACGCTCGACGACGGCACCGAGTACTTCTGGCGCATCGACGAGCGCTACGACGCCATGGCCGCCGGCGTCACCACGGCCGTTGCCAAGGGCAAGGTCTGGAACTTCACGACGGCGGGCGCGCCGGCCATGCAGGCGACCAACCCCAACCCGGCCGACGGCGCCGTGGACATCGATCGCAATGCCAATCTGACCTGGACCGCCGGCACCGGCGCAACGAGTCACTCGGTCTACTTCGGAACCGTGCAGGCCGACGTCATTGCCGGCACCGGCGGGACCTTCCGCGGCACCTTCCCCGTCGGCACCCTGGTCTTCGATCCCGGCCAGATGGCCAACAACACCGACCATTTCTGGCGGATCGATGAGATCAACGACAACGGCACGACCACCGGCGCGGTCTGGCGGTTCAAGACGCTCGGCGCGCCGCCGCAGGTCGCCAACCCCGTTCCGGCCGACGGTGCGGTCAACCAGGCCGTGGCCGTGACGCTGAGTTGGAATCTGGCCACGAGCGCGACGAGTTACGATGTCTATTTCGGTACCGTGCAGGGCGACGTCGCCGCGGCGACTACCGCAAGCGTCCTGTTCAAGGGCAACCAGACCGGCGTGACGTTCAATCCCACCGGCGTGATGGCCAGCACCACCTACTACTGGCGAGTCGATTCGAAGAATGCCGCCGATACGACGACCGGCGCCGTGTTCAGTTTCACCACCGGCGTCATTCCGGCCAAGGCGACGAACTTCGCCCCGGCTGACAATGCGACCAGTGTCTCCATCACGCCCACGCTCAGTTGGACGGCCGGCACGAACGCGCTCACCCACAATGTCTATTTCGGTACAGACCAGGCAGCCGTGACCAACGCCACCACGGCCACGGCCTCGATCTTCAAGGGCAACCAGGGCGGCACGACTTACCAGCCCGGACAGACGACCGCCCTGATTGCGGACACGCAGTATTACTGGCGCATCGACGAGGTCGCCGCCGGCGGCACGCAAAAGGGCGATGTGCTCACCTTCCGCACCGCCGTCGCCCCCACCGCCGCGACGCTCGTTCCCGGCAACGGCGACGGACCCGCCGATGCCAGCGCGGGAGCGCTGCTCAAGCCGATCCTGCAATGGACCGCGGGAACCGGACCCGGCACGATCACACACGATGTCTATTTCGGTGCCGTGCAGGCCGACGTGCTGGCCGCCACACGGGCCAGTGCTGAGTTCAAGCAGAATCAGGGAACGCTCACGTACTCACCGGGCGCCGGCGTGGCCCTTCTGGCCAATACGTCCTACTTCTGGCGAATTGACGAAGTGGACACGCTGAGCGGAACGACCAAGGGCGTCGTCTGGCAATTCAGCACCACGCCGGCGACGAAGTTTGTCATCCTTGGCGGGTTGCCGAACACCCCGATCCTGACGCCGGTTGCGGTGACGATTCAGGCGCAGGACGCGGCGAACAATGTTGTGGCCAACTTCGAGGCCGACGTCACGCTTGTCCTGTCCGGCTCGGCAACGGGCGGCGGATTGGTCGACATCGTCAACGGCGTCGGCACGCTTATGATTCAGAACGCGGTCGACGAAGCGGTCACTTTGTCTCTGTCCGATTCGCAGGCGACAGGATTGAACGTGACCTCAACGCAGTCGATTACGTTTACGCCATAGGGAATAGGCACGAAGGCACATAGGCACGAAGGGAATACAAAGAAAATCAAGCGAAAGGCATAAGGTCGCGAATGCCCGCGCCACTCGATCGTGGCAAAGTCACTTCGTGCCTTCGGGCCTCAATGCCTTCGTGCCTTTTTCAAACACCACATACCCCCACCGCTCCGGCCGGTGCATGTCCACCACGCCCTGCGGCGACCACACCCAGTTGTCCTCGCGCGAGCCGGGCGGCGTCTCATAGCGGCCATCGACCACGCGCGTCGGCCACTCCACGCGCGAAAACCCAAATCGCCAGACATCGCGATCGCGCGGAGGACAGGCACTCCCCGCCAGATCCGCCAGGCTCTTCCAGGGAATCGCCATTTCGACCGACCAGCCCTTGTCGGTGTCGCCCGGATTGTTGAGCGTGCCCGAAACATGGATGGCGACTTTCAGTCCCTCGACATTCCACGCGTGAATGGCCGGCCCGCCATCGCGATACGTCCGCTTCAGCAGCAAGTCGAAGATCGTGCCCAGCGGATTCACTTCAATCTCGAAGTAATCTCGGGAATCCCAGTTCGGATCGATGAACACCTCGAAGTCCGGATCGTGGAAGACAATCGCATCGTGCAGCTTCAGTACGCCGCGCACATGCGGCTCCTCCAACTCGGCGGCGATGAACAGCGCGTCGGCATTCCATACCATCTTGGCGTGCGTACGAAGCGCCGGCTTGGGCTTCTTTGCGCCCTCGATGTCGACGAATTCCTCCGTCCACGGCGCGGTCTGCCATGCCGGGTCGTCCAGACGCCCGTCAATGATCGGCGCCACCACAGTTTCGGGACAAACATAAGACCGCGGGATCGCCGACTTGCCGGCCAACGCAATGCACTGCTCCGGCGTGCGCGCGGAAGCGCAGCCGCCGCACGCCATCATCGCAAGCCCAGCAAGCCGCGCCATCCGTCGCCTCCGATTGCCTTGCATGCATAACCTCCGCCCGCCTGGGCCCAGCGAATATACTCGCAACCATGCACCGGCAGACACTGAACACCGCGCGATGGACCTGTCACGTCCTTCGCGCCGCGGACACGGTTCCCGCCGGGTTCCCGTCTCCGCCGATTCCGGCAGGCGTGCCCGGCTGCATTCACTCCGATCTCATTCGCGCCGGTCTCATCTGCCATCCCAACGTCGGCGACAACGAAGCGCAGACACAATGGGTGGGCCAGTGCGACTGGCAATATCGCTGTGAATTCAGCGCCGACGAATCGGTCTTCGATCACGAACGCATCGACCTCGTTTTCGACGCGCTCGACACAATTGCATCCATGACGCTGAACGGCACATGGATCGGTCGGGCGGCAAACCAGTTTCACCCGCATCGATTCGACGTCCGCGGCATGCTCCGCGCGGGGATGAACGAGTTGATGATCGACTTCGAGTCGCCCATCAAGCACGTCAGAGCAGAGGCGACGCGGCTCGGCCCTCGACCGGTCAACGGCGACTGGGACCCCTATGTGTTCATCCGCAAGAGTGCAAGCAACTTCGGTTGGGATTGGGGGCCGAAGGTCGCCACGGTCGGCGTCATGGGTGACGTGGCCATCGTATCGTGGAACACGGCTCGGATCGCCAGCGTGTGTCCGCTGATTTCCCGCGACCCGGATGGAACCTGGCGTGTTCGGGCGCGCGTTCGAATCGATCGCGCAGCACAACCCACGGCCGACGCCGCCAGCACGAAACAAGACGTCGCGCCCCGCAAGCCGGATCTCAAATCTGAGATTTCAGATCCGTGCGAGTCAACGCCATCGCCGCCCATCGCGGCAATTGCGTCCATCCGCAATGGTGGGACCACGCTCGCGGAACAGTCGGTCGAGATTGCGAACATGGCCGCAGACGTGGAGATTCAACTTGCCGTTCGAGACATCATCCCATGGATGCCGCGCGCACACGGCGTGCCCGCTCTGTATGGGCTGACGGTGGAATTGAGGCAATCGACGCACAATTCCGCCGCGCTCGATCGCGTCGATCGAAGCATCGGCTTTCGAACCATCACGCTGGACACGTCGCCCGATGAGCAAGGCAGCCGTTTCACGTTTCGCGTGAACGAAAAACCAGTCTTCGTGAAAGGCGCCAACTGGATTCCCGAGGGCCTCTTCCCGGAAGATCGCTCGCCTGCGCGAATACGCGAACGCGTCCAGCAGGCCGCCGATGCGAATCTCAACACCCTGCGCGTCTGGGGCGGCGGCGCGTACGAGAGCGACGCCTTCTACGACGCCTGCGACGAACTCGGCATCCTGGTGTGGCAGGACTTCATGTTCGCCTGCGCCTGCTACCCCGAGGAGGAGCCGATCCGCTCGCAGGTCGAAGCCGAGGCGCGATACCAGATCGCCCGCCTCGCGTCACATCCATCTGTCGCACTTTGGTGCGGAGGAAACGAGTGCATCTGGGCCTGGCAGGGTTGGGGTTTCGCGAAGCGTCTCAATCAAGGCCAGACCTGGGGCCGCGGGTACTGGCTCGACCTGCTTCCGCGGCTGTGCAGCGAACTCGATCCGACGCGCCCCTACTGGCCCAACACCCCGTGGTCGGGCTCGCTTGACGCCGACGTGCAGGACCCCGACCACGGCACGCGTCATACTTGGGACAAACGCGTCGACGGCTACCGCGACATCGTGCCCCGTTTCATCGCCGAGTTCGGACACCAGAGCCCGCCCCAATACGCCACGATTCTGGAGGCCTGTCAGCGTCCAGTTGACCCGCCTGCCTCTTGCCGGGACCGTGCGGGAGGGGTGGGCGCTCTCATTGAGGGTCCTTCCGAACCCGCCGACATTGCCCACGAATTGCAATCACTGCTCCGTCGCCGCCAACGCGCCGCCGGCGGCGACGCCGAACGCTACGACCAACCACTGGCCGAGCATTTCAGGCCCGCCCAGGATTTCGACGAGTGGCTCTATCAATCGCACCTGCTTCAGGCGCGCGCCATTGCGCTCGGCATCGAGTGGGCCCGCATTCACCGCGCTCGCTGCGGCGGTGCGGTCTTCTGGCAGTGGAATGACGCCTGGGCCGGACACAGTTGGTCCGCCGTCGATTGGGCCGGCCGTCGCAAACCCCTCTGGTATGCCGTCCGTCGCGCCTGTACGCCGCGGCTGCTGACGATTCAGCCGATCGGAAACCGACCGCGTCTCTTCGCCGTCAACGACGCCGCCGAGCCATGGCGCGGCCGCGTGAAGGCGCGACGCGTCCGATTCGACGGCACCGTGCTCGCCGAAGCCGACATTCTCCTGTCGCTCGATCCCGATCGGTCGACGGAACTGCTGGACCTCACCGACGCGCTCGGCCCCGCCCAAGACCCCGCGCGCGAGTGCCTGCTCGCGGCCGACGCATTACGCCCCGCGCACCGCGCCGACTGGCACTTTCTGCCGGACCATTCTCTCGACCAGCCGCCGCCGCGCTGCACCGCTCGACTGGAGACCGCCCCCGGAAAATGCCGCCTCACGTTGACCGCCGAGACCCTGATGCGCGATCTGGTCCTCGCCGCGGATCGCGTGTTGGCGAATGCCGACGTCGATGAACAACTGATCTCGCTCCTGCCCGGCGAGACGGCGACATTCGTCATCACCTGCAACGATCCGTTCGATTCAGCCGCGATCGGCAACGGTCTCCTGACCCAGCCGACGCTGCGCTGCGCCGCCGGACTGCCGTCCCTTCGCCGGCTGTGGTGAAAAAAAACGCGTTCGCGGCGATTTGACGACCCGCGCCCTCCCCCTTCTATAATGGCCCGCCGAGGGGAAATGGACGCCTGGCCGGGCGGTCCTCGGGGAATGAGCGAGGCACGGAGGTTTTGCAATGGCCGACGAGACTCAGGATTTGAAGCGGACAAACTGGATGGAATGCTGCGGGTGTATGCACCTGTTCCGCGCCTTCAAACTTGCCATCAGCCCCAATCGACTGGGTATCGCATTCTGCGGCCTGCTGGCGATCTACATGGTCGGCCGCATGCTCGACAAGGTCACGCCACAGCGCTATCAACCGGCCCTCATCACTGCCGGCGGCGTCACCACAAGCGAAGTGGACCTGTTCATCCGCTCCAATGGGGACAAGGCCGCCACACTGAAGACCATTGATGCGGCCCGCACGGCCGGCGCGACAATTCAGCACACCGGCACCTTTTCCACGCTCCTGCAGCAGACCCGCGTGTTTACCAATCAACTGACCCATTCCGCCATGACCGCCGATTTGAGCGGCATCGTCGACACCCTGATCCTGACCGGCCGCACCAAACTGTGGCTGTTCCGCATGCATACCCTCTTCGCGCTGCTCTTCGGCGCGGCGGCCCTGGCCATCTGGGCGATCGTAGGCGGCGCCTTGTGCCGCTTGACCGCTCTGGAGATCGCCCGAGACGAGCGCATCGGAGCGATGGAGGCGATCAATTTCGCCCGCGAACGGTTCCTCAGTTTCTTCCTCGCGCCGGTGTTTCCGGCGGGAATTCTCCTGCTCGGGCTGCTCGCACTGTGCATTCCGGGATTGATCGGACTCATTCCGTGGCTCGGCGAACTGGTCGTTGCGATTCTGCTGGGCCTGGCCCTGCTGATCGGCTTTGCCATGGCCCTGGTCATCGTCGGCACCGTCGGCGGCGGCTGGTTGATGCATCCCACCATCGCCGTGGAAGGTTCCGACGCGTTTGACGCCATCTCCCGCTCGTTCGGCTACCTGATGGCGCGGCCGTGGCGAACAGTCGGCTACCTGCTGGTCTCGCTGATATACGGCGCAATTTGCGTGACATTCGTCAAGATTCTGACCCGGCTGACCCTGGCCTGCGCGCATGCCGGCCTCGGCCTGTTGATGAACGTCGATCTGGTGAAGACCAAGGCGGGCGGCGCGGAAGTCGGAAAACTGGACGCCATGTGGCAGTCCCCCAGCGTCGATTTCGCCACGACGCCTTTCTTCGGCACATTCGTAGGCGAGCCTGCGTCCACCACCCAACTCGTGGCCCATTGGATCATTCAGGGCTGGGTGTACGGCATTGCCACCCTCGTGGGGGCGTTCGCCGTCGCCTTTGCCTACTCGTCATTTACAATCATCTATTTCCTGCTGCGCCGCGAAGTGGATGCAACGGGATTCGAAGACGTGTACGTCGATGACTTCGGCCCGGCCGCCCAGCCCGCGGCGCCGTCCGCGCCGACCCCGACCAAATCCGGAACGTCGCTGCCGATCATCGGCCAGCCGTGACGTTCGCACGCCAATGACCGTCCGACGCAGTTGAGAATTCGAATGCTCAGCCCAGCGCGGCCGCCGGCTCGCGCGGGCTGCGGCCGGAGGGCTCGCTTTTCTGCCCGGGACAGAGTTGCAGAATGTCCTCGCACAGCGCCCGCAGCGGTTCGGCCACGCTCCACGCCTGCCACGGACAACCGCCCGGCGTGTGCGGCGGCTCGGCATCGGCCACCTCCGACACGCCGTCGATGCCGGCTTCCGACAGATGTGCCGTCAGTCCATCGAGGAATCGACGGGCCGAGCGCCGCGCCGCATCACCATCGGGGTTCACGCGGACATAGGCTGAAATGAACGGTCCCAGCAGCCAGGGCCACACGGTCCCCTGGTGATATGCCGCATCGCGCGAGCGCATGTCGCCCGAATACCTGGGGCAATATCCCGGCTCGCCCTGAGCCAGCGTGCGCAGGCCCAGGGGCGTCAGCAGGTGGCCCTCACAGGCCTCGACAACCGCACGGCCGTGCTCCTTGTTCAAAACCGAGTGGGTCAGACACAGGGCGATCAACTGATTCGGGCGCAGACTGGCGTCATCTTTGCCCGGCACGTGGTCCGCGTCCACGACGTCAAACAGGCAGGCCCGCGCCGGATTCCAGAATCGGCGGTTGAACGACGCGCGGCACTGCTCCGCAATTCGCGCCCAGCGATCGGCCCGAGCGCGGTCGCCCAGCGGGCGGGCGTAGCCGGCCGCGATCTGCAGCGCGTTGTACCACAGGGCATTGACCTCGACCGGCTTGCCGATCCGCGGCGTCACCACCCAATCGCCGGTCTTGGCGTCCATCCAGGTGAGTTGTTCGCCCGGGCTTCCGGCCGCCAGCAGGCCGTCCTCGCGCAGGCCGATGCCGTGGCGCGTGCCGCGCTCGTGGGCCTCCAGAATATTGACAATGACCTTGAACATCCGTTCGGCGACGAAGGACCAGTCGCCGGTATAGGCGAGGTACCGATCGATGGCATGGATATACCACAGGGTCGCATCGACCGTGTTGTAGGCCGGGGCCTGGCCGAATGGGGGAAACCGGTTGGGGATCATGCCCTGATCGACGAACTGGGCAAAGCCCTCAATGATCGCCCGCGCATCATCGAATCGCCCCGTGACAAGGCACAGGCCGGGCAGGCTGATGAACGAATCACGACCCCAGTCTTCGAACCACGGGTATCCGGCGATGATCGTCCGCGATCCGTCGCCCCGGCTGACCAGAAAGTCCGCGGTGGCCTGCACCAGCGGCTGCAGCAACGGATCGGCCGCTACGGTTGCGCCGCCCCCCCGCTTGTTCTTGGTGGCCTTCGAATCGCCCCAGGGCAGATCCGCGAGGGTCTGGTCAAGCGCGGCGGCAGCCTGCAGGAAGGCAGGCTCGGCCTGTTGCCAGGTAACGGCCTGCGTCGAAGCCGTAATCACCAGTTGCTTGCGGTCACCGGCGCTCAGCGTGTCGGAAATGATCCCGGGCGTGAACAGATCCTGCATCCAACTCTGGCCGCGCTCGGCCTCGCTGACCAGCACAAAGTCGTAATACCAATCCGGTGCGGACTTGAACTGGCCGTTGTGACTGAGTCGCCACTTCGGTCGATCGTCCGGCCAGTCCAGCAGAATGACATCGCCTTCGGATCGCGCCGTCGCTCCCTCCATCTCCGTTCGCATCGCCAGCGTGTGATAATGCCGGCTGGTGCAAAGCGGACGCACCATGAGCGTGACCGGCTGACGGCCTTCCACGACGCGAAATCGAACGTGGGTCGTATCCTCGCCCTGGGTCATGCAGAGTGTCTGTTCGACGACCGTGTCGCCCATTCGCCATCGCCAGGTGGGAATCGGCCGGGCGGAAAACGACTCGAGCATGCGATAGCCGGTTGGGTGCACGGCTTCGGGATAGTCGTTTGTAGACAATTCGTACGTCAAGCCGCCGACCAGGGCGGAGACCTCCAGTTTGGCCAGCAGCACGAACCGCTCGACCGGCGGCTTGATCGCGGCCACCAGCAGCCCGTGGTACCGGCGGGTCAGCAGGCCGGACAGCGATGCCATCGCGAATCCGCCGCGGCCGTTCGCGACGATCCACTCCAGCCGGCGGCCCCGATCGAGATCGTGACATTGACGTGCGTCTATTGTTCTGTTCGCGGTATTCACTGGATTCCACCTGACCTGTTGCCTTCCGGTGCTCACTTCGACCGCCCCGGATTGCGGCGCCTCAAGCAAATGAGTCCGATCACCTGCGACAGTGTACCCAAACCCATGCGCATTTCCCGGAGGACCGATCTTTTTGCGCGCACCGCACCGCGCGCCGCCGGGCAATCCGACTACCAGGGCCACAAGGACCGGCCCTCGCTCTTCCTGGACTCCAGTTCGGGCGGGGACTTGCCGGCGTCGGCGAACGGATCGGGGTGGGACGCCAGCCAGCCGCGCCAGGCGTCGGGATCGTGTTGATTCGTCGCCCCGGTCAGCGCGATCAGCGACTTCTCCGCCGCGTTCCGGACCGCGAAGTCCTCCGACTCCAGGCATTCCACCAGGCACGGCGGGATCTGCGACTCGGCAAAATAGGCCAGTGTATCAATCGCCGTCAGCCGCACGTTCCGGTCCGGTTCATTCCGGGCGCGATCCATCAGGCAGCGGACGATCTCCGGCCGTTGGGACTCCTCGTAGGTGTGCCGGTCCACGATCCGCGCCAGCAGGCGCATCGCGTCCCATCGGACCACCGGCGCGGCCTTCTTCACGTTCGTTCCGTCGGCGTCCACCGCCTCGACGATCTTGATCAGCGTCGGCACGCTGCGGCTGTCCGCGCTGCGGCCCAGCCCGATGATCGAGGCCGAACGAACGGTGGCATCGACGTCGGTGCGTGCGATGGCGTCAAATGTCTTGATGGCCCAGTCGGCGTCGGCATCCCGCGAGTTTGACAGGCCGATCACCGCCTGCCGTCGCTCGTCGGGCGTCTTGCCCTCGAGCGCCCGCGCGGCCAGTTGCTCCCCCGACGCCTTGCTCGCAAACCACCCGGATTCGCCGGCCTCCCTGGACCGGCAGCCGACACTTAGCAATCCAAGCGCCAATATTGTCCACGGAATCAAAATAGAAGGTGTGCCACCGTCCGCCGTGGTGGATGTGCGGTGCGAACGTGAGCAATTGTCCCGCCTGCACGCCGCGCCGTAACGGCCCCCCTCTGTGAGGGCCGACGAATTGCACGACTGAGCGCAAGAATCGTTGCCGCGAGTGGATCGATTGATGCGAGGGGCCAACGCCCTCATCGTCCGCCACGGAGGGCGGACGCTACGCGTGCGCGACATCCGGTGCCGAATGCGAATCGAAGAACTGCTCGGGCGAGATCCAGGTGACGTCGACGATCGGCTGCTGCAGGAAGCGCTGGCCGATCTCGCGGAAGCGTTGCGGGTTGTCGCTGACATAGCACGTGAGATTACCGCCTGTCGCGTGATCCGCCAGTGCGCTTCGCGCCGTCAGCCGGTCCACGACCTGCTTGGCCGTCTGCTCGCCCGAATCCACCAGCGTGATGCCCTCGCCCACGATGGCCGCGATCGCCGGTCGCAGCAGCGGGTAGTGCGTACACCCCATCACCAGCACCTTCGGATCCAGCCGCACCAGCGGTTCGAGGTAGTCCTTCGCCAGGGCCAGCACGATCGGGTCATCCGCCCGCCGGCCCTCCTCGGCGATCGGCACGAACAACGGACAGGGCCGCTGGACCACGCGCACGCCGGGGTCATACTGCTTCATCGCCCGACGGTAGGCATCCGAATTAATCGTCGCCTCGGTGGCGATGACCGCGACGGTGTGCCCCTTGGAGAGCAGCACGGCCTCCCGCGCGCCGGGATGCACGACCCCGCAGAGCGGAATTGGAAACGTGGCCTCCAGCTCGCTCAGCGCCGCGGCGCTGGCCGTGTTGCAGGCCACCACGATCATCTTGGGATCGAACCGGGCGAGGAAGTCGCAGTTCTCGCGGGCGAAGCGGGTGACCGTCTCGCTGCTCTTGATGCCATACGGCACGCGGGCCGTGTCGCCGAAATAGATGATGTCCTCGCCGGGCAGCCGCCGGCGCAACTCGCGCACCACGGTCAGCCCGCCGATCCCCGAATCAAACACGCCGATGCAACGATTATCGTGTGACACGCCTGCGCATCCCTGCTGGTGGCTTTCGAATAGTCCGTCCCCAAGGGAAGTATCGTCCAACCAGCAAAAACTGACAAGCGCGGTAAGGCAAAGACCCTCTTTGCCGCCGGTACGGCAAAGATCCTCTTTGCCGCCTGTACAGCAAAGACCCTCATCGCCACCGGTACGGCAAAGATCCTCTTTGCCACCGGTACGGCAAAGATCCTCTTTGCCACGGCGCTTCCCTGCCAGCAACTCCCCGACAATGGAATCCCCGCCACGGGATTGGACAGGTTTGCCCAAGCCAAATGATCTAATCGCAAATAATCAACCATTGACGTGCAATCGCCGGGCGGCCGAACGATGGCCTCCTCGGGGCGACTTGGAGAATTGCCATGACCGTCCGCGACAAGGCCATTCGAGCGATGCAGGACATGCCCGACGACGCCTCCGTGGAAGACATCATGGTGCGGCTACTGCTCCTCGCCAATATCGAGCGAGGCATTGCCCAGGCAGACGCGGGGATCTGGATTTCGCATGAAGAGGCCAAGGATCGCATGGCCAAGTGGTTGCCATAGGCCGCTGGTGCGCGATTCCCATCTCGCGCAGACGTTCGTGGGATTCCCTCCCACCCCCATCATCTACATCCCATGTGCATCGCCCGCCGGAATGCAAAGAGGATTCGCATCAGAGGCTAAACATCTACGTTTGTCGTTCTTAGAAAACGGTGAACGTCCCTCATTATCGTCGTCAGGTCGATGACTCGAGCTACGAGGCTAATTATTGGCTGCTTCGTCCACGCAAACTTTGTAGCGTCGATTCGCCGCTTTGATTGCATTGAGACAATCTTCCGCCGCGCCTTGAGTACAGTCGGCAAGTTTAACATGATCCGCGGGAATTGGAGGAATGTTATTAGGCTTACCACCATAGGCGGAATAACAAGCTGCGAGGTCTATGGCTAACTGTGCAGCCGCGGCCGTTGTGGCAGTCATTAGCGTTTCAAGGCAAGATGTTCCCGGTGGTGCTGCAGCCACGGCTGCGTAAACGCCCGCAGTCAGCGGACCGACCGTGCCGCTGGGCAAAACCTGAATGTCATAGAGATCCTGACCAGTGAATCCGGCGAAAGTAAAGCCGGAGGAAGTAGAAGCCGGGCCCGAATCCTTGCAATGAGCGTATGCGGTGCTGGTCTTCCCGTTTTGCCAAAGCTGAAGGGCCATGGGAGCGAGGACCGCCGAGCCGGACGCGGCGGGCGACTCCGGATCATCGCGCCATCTCTGGATATGGGCGACGCCGTCCTCTTCAGCGTAATCTCGCAGCGCATCGGCGTAGGAAGGCTCTGTCGACGTGTACTTTTCAATCGCGATGACGTGCTTCCACTCTTCAGATGGAATTGCCGCGGTGAACGCATCCTTGTCGGTCACAACGGTCACGTTGTATTGGGCGTAGCGCCAGCCCGCGAGATAGGCCTCGGCATGCAGCTTCGCGCCTGGAGTGTTGTCGGTATAAAGAAGGGCTTCGCCGATAGCCGCAGGCGGGTCTTCGGCATATGCGGGAGTCGAAAAATGGGGCATGAAAATGCCCCCAAGCAGAACGCTTGCGATTCCGATTAACGACAGCTTTGGAAGGTAACGGACTCTGGAAATTGTGGGTGACTTCATTACCCAACCTTTCGCAGACCGACCCATGCGCAGCGCCTACAAGTCGCACACCGACCCCGGCGCAGCGCGACAAAAGCAAAAAAATACCTTTTCTAAGGGGTAAACAATAAAGGTACCACAGGTCCGGTAAGAGTCAAGTAAATACTCTGTAATACTGAAATCTATTTTTGGGGGGCGCCGAGAGGTGCAGCAAGGTTCGACCTGCCATCAAAACTCGCATGGACCCCGCGAACGCCCCCCGTTAGAATGCCCCCGACTTCCATTGACCCCCGGAGACCCCTGCCATGGACGGCGTGCTCACCATCCCGGACGAACCCACCATCGCGACGATTGACCCAGTCGGTTCGATGCCTGACGACGGCCTGCCGTCGCCTGATTCCGACGACATGCCTGCGGCGCACAACGCGGGCGCGGATGATGCCGAACCGTCGACCGACAACCGACAACCGACCGCCGACAACCCGATCGAGATTATCCCCATGCGTGTCGTCGAGGCGATCCTGTTCGCCTCCGATTCCCCCCTGCCGCCCGCCAAGATCGCCTCGATCCTCGGGGTCGGCGATGCCCGCGATGTCCGCAAGCACATCGCGGCCCTGAACGAGCATTACGAGGCCGCCGGCAACGCCTTCCGCGTCGAGGAGATTGCCGGGGGCTTCCGCATGATGACGCTGCCGGCCTACAACCGCTGGCTGACCAAACTGCTGCGGGCACGGCAGGAGACCAAACTGACCGGCGCGGCCATGGAGACCCTGGCCATCGTCGCCTACAAGCAGCCCTGCACGCGGGCCGACATCGAGGCGGTGCGGGGCGTGGCGGCCGGCGACATCCTCAACCGCCTCCGCGAAATGAACATGATCAAGATCGTCGGCCGCGCCGAGGACCTGGGCCGCCCGCTGCTCTACGGCACGACGAAGCGGTTCCTCGAGGTGTTTGGGCTGGCCGGGCTTGAGGACCTGCCGCAGGTCGATGCGCTGAAAGGCGGGCAGGCGGCCAAGACTGTCATCATGCCGACCGAGACCGACGCTGCGACGACGGCGGAGACGACGGCGCCGGGGCCAGAGCCGGAATGTTCCCAGTCCGGTCGCGCGGCGGGCGACGCCTCGAAGGAACCGACGGCTGTCGCAAATGATGCGGACAATGTGGAACTTCGTCCCACCGACACCACCACGGACGCTTCGCAAGACGGCGTGATTCGCTTCCCCCACGAGGCGTCTGCCGATCTTGCCCCGCCCGATGACCACGCGATCGACCATCCGCCGCCCAAGGCCGTCGTGACGCCGCGGAAGGGCCGCGCTCGCAAGCCGAAGGACGAGCCGCCCTCGGAGTAAGCCAGGTGTCAACGTGTGCCACTGCTCGGTGAGCAGTGTGTGGGTGAGTGATCGTTCGCTGGCGTAAGCACTGCTCACAGAGCAGTGGCACACATCAAAGTCATACGTTAGATCAGCAAACGGCTTAGAATCCGGACATGGCCAAAGAAAAAGGCGTTATCGTTTCATTCAGAGTCGATCGGCACCTGGCCGACGTGCTGAACAAGGCACCGGACAAGTCCGCTTTCATCCGCGACATCATTCTGCGCAGTTTCTACGAGAGCTGCCCGGTCTGCCGGGGTCGCGGCGTAGTGCCCGAGGAACTGGCCCGCTGGGCCGAGTCGCAGATGCGCGCCGCCGGCACGCAGGAATGTCATTGCTGTCGATATTCGTACCCGAAGGCCGATGCCGCCAAGGCCCGGCGCAAGGCCGATGAACGCTTCGTCTGCCCGCACTGCCAGAGCCACGACCACGGGCATTAGTAGCGCCCCCCCTCCGTGGGGGACGACGTTTGGGTGCTTGAGGTGTGCCACCGGCCCGCCTGGGCGGGCTGCCATTGAGTCAACCAGTTGATGTGTATTGCGATTACGCTTCTCCCCATGATTTGCACAAACTCGCATTCGCACTGGCAGATCCGCCGCGGCGGACCAGCGGCACCCCCTTTGATTCCCGGCTCCAAATGAGTGAGCCGCCACGGTGAACCTTGCGGCCGCAATTCACGCACAACCTGGCACTCGGCCCGAATGAGCCGCCGTTCGACAAGGCCCTGCCGGCCGCGCCGGGCGTCTATCTCATCTGCGACGAAGCCGACCGCTCGATTCTGCTGTCGTTCAGCGCCAATCTGCGCCGCGTGGTGGGACACCGGCTCACCCACCCCGACCCGGACACACGCAGCAAGCGGGCCAACCTCGCCGAAATTGCCAGGCGTCTTCATTGGATCGAGACCCACGGCGCGTTTGAAACCCTGCTGACCCACTGGCAGGCCGCCCGCGACATTTTCCCCAGCCACTACCGCACCCTGCTCGGCTTCGGCCCCGCCGAGTTCATCCGGGTCGATCCCGCCGCGGCGACGCCTCGCTTCACCGTCACCCGCGAACTGAAGCCCGACGGCGCCCGCTACCTCGGCCCCCTGCCGACGCGCAAGGCCGCCGATGCGTGGATCGACATGCTGGCCGACGTATTCGACCTTTGTCGCTATTACGACGTCTTGGAGAAGGCCCCGCACGGTCAGGCCTGCGCCTATTTCGACATGGGCAAGTGCCCGGCCCCGTGCAACGGCACGGTCCCCATGTCAGACTACCGCGACATGGTTTCGCAGGCCTGGGCGTTCTCAATCGGTCAATCCCGCCAACGCATCGACGCCCTGCGCGACGCCATGCAGGCGGCCGCCGCGGAACTTGCCTTCGAGCGAGCCGCCTCCATTCGCGGGACGATCGAACGCGAGGTGGCCTTGCGCGGCAAGCCGGAATATCGATACATGGCCGACATTGGCAGCGCCGCCTGGCTCGTCATCCAACGCGCCTGCTCGCCCCGCCGCGCCGAAAAGAACACCCTCGTGCGACCCTACATCGTGTCAACCGCCGCCATCCACGCCGGCGAGCCCGTGCTGTGGCCGGACATCGGTGGTGCGATCAGCACATGGATGCAACAAACGCGCGACGCGGCCGCGGCGCTGAAGCAACCCTCCGCGGCAGCACACGGATCCGCGTGCTCCGAACGAATCTGGCTTCTCGCTCGATTTCTGTTTCAGAATGAGAAAGCCCCGGGCTGGTTTGGCCGGTCTGATCGTCTGCCGAATGAAGGCGAACTGATCGACGCCGTACGCGAATGCCTGATTCGCCAGCCCGAACAGGGCTATGCCGCCCCGCCGGAAGACGCCGCGCCTGCCACCGACAACGAGCCCCCTCCGACCGTCGACACCGGAACGGGCGACGCCGAGACGTAACGGTCGACAAATGCGGCATTCCTCCTATGATGATCTGACGCAACGGAATGCCATTGAATGATCATGACAGGGATAGACATGATGAACAAACGTGACCTTCGGCTGTTTCTGCTCGGCTGCATGCTCCTGCCCGCGACCGGTTGCTCCACCATCGCCAAGAAGGCCATCCGTGAATCGGTCGGCGCTGAATCCGACGTTGCGATCATCTCCGAGACGAGCCGGGTGTCGTTTGCGCAGTTCGGCGATGTCGAGGTGTTGCCGGTGGAGAGCGAACTGGGACATCTCGTGCCGGGCGCGTTTCGCGTGGCCCTGCCCAACGCCGTGCGCACCGCGCTGACCGGCAAGGAGGGCGTCCTTCGCGGCGGCGGCGGCAAGCGTACGCTTTCCGTGCAGCCGATTGCGACGTTTTTTCTGATGAAGGGCACGCTGAAGGAACTGGTCGGTTCGCACTCGTATGCGGTCTGCATCTTCCGGCTGCGCGACGGCAACCGCGAGATCCAGCGCCTGCAGATCACCGCCAAGAGCGGGGCCACCCGCACGGACCAGTCTGACCTGGCCCGCGAAATGGGCCGCGCGTTGAACGAGCACATCCGCGAACGGCTTCGGTGATGACGCGTATCGCACTCACGGTGGCCGTTCATGGTCTGCTGCTCGCCGCCCAGGCGATCGGGCAGACATCGCAGCCGGCGAGCACGCGTCGAGCCGCGCCGGCCATCGAATTTCCCCTGCGACATGCCTACACCCGTCTCCATCCAGACCGCGTAACGGTCCTCGAACCGCGCTTCGACCCGTCACCGCTTTCAGATTGCAATCTGCTGGTCGTCTACAGCGGCGGCGCGGTCATGCCGTTTGATCCGGCGCAAAACCGCCCGCTCTGGCCGCAGCCCCTGGCCTGCGAGAACGAGCCGACGCTGCTGGCCGTGAATGACCGGCAGTTGATCTTAGCCTCGATGACACAGGTCTTCGCAGTCGCGCGCTCCAATGGCCGTATCCAATGGCGCGTCGGCGAGAAGACGTCGACCGATCCAAACGATGATCCCGAATGGCAATCGGCGTGGATCGACCATGTGCTGACCGGCGAACGGCTGTACAGCGTCAATGATCGGCATGACCTGTTCTGCATCGACACGCGGAATGGCGCGCTGGCATGGCGCGTCACCGACGGACCGCATTACACCGGCATGCTGGCCGCCGATGCGCGACACGTGGTGACGTTTGTCGAGAATGCGGACGGGGCCTCGTTGACGTGCCGATCCGCGGAGACGGGCGTGCGAATCACAGGCGCCCCGTTTGACGGCGGTGGCACGATTCAATCATTGCAGATGACGAACACCGGCATCGTCCTCGCCATTTCCTCGACGGCCATCACCGCCCTTCATCCGATTTCGCTGAGGCCCAACTGGCGCATCCCCGGTCAGCCCGTCATCTTCACCGCGACGCTGTTGATCGACCCCTCCGGGATCTTCGTCAGTGATGACGGTCGCAGCCTGGCTCGCTTTGACCTCGAAAAAGGAACCCGCGTCTGGCGCACGCCCCGCTTTCCGGATCGAAACGAAAATGTACTGTGGACTGAATTCGCCGGCACGCGAATCATGGCTGCGACACCGCGCATCATCGGCGTATTTGACCTGGCCGGCGGCCGCAAGATCTGGCAGTCACCCGGCGATCGGGTCATCAATGGCCAGCCGCCGATCGTGACCCGCGACGCCATCCTCACCCATGAGTTTGTCCCGCCCACCACGCGACGATCGAGCGGCCAACCCGTTCCGCTGCCCATTTTGATCCGGCGTTTCCCCATCGAATCGCCGACGTCCCGCAGCGTTCAGGACGCCGCCTTCACGACCCAGCCGATCGAGTCCTTTGGTGGGCTGTACGTGCGCGACCATGTGGTCATCGTCCTCGACGGACAGCGCCTCGTCGGCTATGTTGACGCGTCGATCATCAAGCAACCCTGACGAGTTCTTGCAACCAGCGCTGCACCCATGCCCCCATCCATTCATCTTGACGCTTTTGTGGACCCGCAGTTCGGCGAGAACGGCTACGTCGTCTGGACGCGTCCGGGCGGCCCCTGCTGGTTCATCGACCCCGGCTTCCCGCCGTCCGGGTCAAACATGGCCGCGCACGCCCGACGCAATAACCTCACACCGCAGGCCATCGTCCTGACCCACGGTCACCTCGACCACATCGCCGGCATCCCACAGATTCAGCAGGCCTTTCCCGACCTGATCCTCATCATTGCGAATGAGGCAGCACCGGCATTGACCGATCCGAACGAGAACCTCTCGGCCGGCTACGGATTTCCCATGTCGCTGCCCCCGCAGAAGACGACGGACCTGCCCGCCGGCTCGACCCTCACGCTCGACGATACGTCCTGGCAGGTATTCGACACTTCCGGTCATGCCCCCGGCAGTCGCAGCCTTTACAACGCCGGAGCCGGCATCGTGCTGGTCGGAGACGCGCTATTCTATCGCTCGATCGGTCGAATGGACTTTCACCACAGCGACGCCGACCTGCTCATTCGCAACATCAAGCAGAATCTGTTGACGCTTCCGGACGACACAAAAGTCTATTCCGGGCATGGACCGGTCACCACTGTCGGGGCCGAGCGACGATACAATCCGTACGTGGGATCGCAGGCGGAGGAGTGACGGCGTGGCCAAGGACAACCTGAAATTCGAAGAGGCCCTGAAGCGCCTCGAGCAGATCGTCGATTCAATCGAGCAGGGCAAGATCGGACTGGAAGATTCGATCAAGAGTTACGAAGAGGGCATGGCCCTCGTGCGCCGATGCCGCGCCGTGCTCCAGGAAGCCGAGCAGAAGATCCAGCACCTTCAGGCCAGCGGCGCCGACGGGCTGGCCGATTCGACGGCGGTCGATAAGGATCTCTGATCCAGATCATTCGATGCCCCAAAGGGTGCCGTGGTGTGCCACTGCTTTGTAAGCAGTGCGACCACCAGCCAGCGTCCCCTCTCGCACGCACTGCTTGCAGAGCAGTGGCACACGGATGTCTGAATTGAATCCGTAAAGTACGTCAATAAACTGATCACCGCCGGCTTGCCTGAATCGCGCGCTCATAGACATTCACGCAATTCTGGGCGCTGTCTTCCCAGGTCAGCCGCTTGATCTCGAAATTGCCGTGCTCGCGCAGGGTGTTCTGCAGCGGCGGATGGCGCAGCACCGCGATGATCATGTTGGCCATTTCCCGGGTGTCCCAGAAATCGACCTTCAGCGCGTGCGTCAGCACTTCCGAGACGCCTGACTGTTTGGAGATCAGCACCGGCACGTCGTGCGACAGCGCCTCCAGCGGCGCGATGCCGAACGGCTCGCTTACGCTCGGCATGACGTACAGGTCGGCCATCTTGAAGATGCGGGCCACGTCGTCGCCGCGCAGGAAGCCGGTAAACACGAACTTGTGACCGATGCCCAACTCCGCCGCCAATTCGATGACCCGGCGAATCATGTCGCCGCTTCCAGCCATGACGAAGCGCACGTCCTTCTCGTAATCGAGCACCATCTTGGCAGCGGCCACAAAGTATTCCGGGCCCTTCTGCATGGTGATGCGCCCGAGGAAAAGGACGATCCGCTCGTTCTTTCCGATCGGCGGCGGTGTTTCAACGTCGTGATTCTCGGGGTTGCTGATCGCGTTGTAGACCACCTCGACGCGATCGGCCGGCGCGGCGTAGCGATGCAGCAAAATGTTGCGGGTCAAATGGCTCACCGCGATGACGCGCTGGGCCACATGCACGCCCTGCCGCTCCAGGTCGTAGATCCGCTGATTGACATGCTCCCCGCTTCGATCGAACTCCGTCGAATGGACGTGAACCACCAGCGGCTTGCCCGTGGCCGCGGCCACGGCAATGCCCGCCGAGTAGGTCATCCAGTCGTGGGCGTGAATCACGTCAAATGTCTCATTCAGGGCGATCTCCACCGCGATCCGTGCGTACCGTTGCACCTCGGCGAACATGTCGCCGACGTAGTGGGCGCCGGGTCCGCCGCCGCCGCCGGCATGCGTCTTCGTCTGGGTCGACTCGATGAACCCCTGCGTCTGCGTGCGGATGATCTCTTCCGCCTCGGTCAGGTGCGTGCCCTTGGTGACGTCTGCCAGAATTGAATCCGGAGCGGGCGTCGAGTACGGCTGGAGCATCGAGGCGATAGCGCGGAACTCGACGTTCTCAAATTCGGTGGACCGAAAACTGCGGTGCAGCGCGGTGGTCTCACGGCTGGTTGGGTAGCGGAGCGTGACGTGCGTGGTGAACTGACTCTCGACTGGCTGCGGCAGTACGAAAATAACGCGATGTCCAAGCGCCGAAAGCCCACGGGTCAGCCCGTAGCAGGCCGTGCCCAGGCCGCCCGAGATGAACGGCGGAAACTCCCATCCCAGCATGAAGATGTTCATTTCGCCCGATGATCCTGATGCGCCAAGCCCATTCGCCGGTGGTGGTGATGCAATGAACCGCGACCGGCGCACCCGACCATGGGTGCCGCTGGCCGCTCGTCAGCCAGCGCAAACTGGAGAAACCATCCGAACCTGGGGTCGGGGTGACGTGCCGTTTCGCCCCCGGGGGGACGTCGGCAGGCCGTGCGCAACGCCCCCCTCGTCGAACGCAACACCCGACCCAAGTCGGATGGGGCAACCTATGCGCAAGTCCGCGAACTGTCAATCCTGCCGCTGCTGTCGCATGTTTGCGCGATCATTCCGGGCCATGCGAGCGCCCGTTCGATGCACTTCCGGCGGCCCCCCACGTTCGCGGCCCCCGGCCCGGCCGACATCAACACATCTGACTCGTTCGCCCCGCTTGGCATTCCCGCGCCCATCGTGAATAATCCCGCATATGCCGCACAAACCCAGCCCCCACACGCGTATCCGATCCACCACCATCCTCTCGGTCCGCCGCGACGGTCTGGTCGCCCTCGGCGGCGACGGACAGGTCAGCCTGGGGGATTCCATCGTCAAGGCGGATGCGGTCAAGGTGCGCCGGCTCCACAAGGGGCAGGTGTTGTGCGGGTTCGCGGGTTCGGCCGCCGATGCGTTCGCCCTGCTCGAGCGCTTCGAGGGCAAACTGGAGCAATTCAAGGGCAGCACCAAGCGCGCGGCCATCGAACTCGCCAAGGAATGGCGAACCGACCGCGTGCTGCGCCGATTGGAGAGCATGATCGCGGCCGCCGACAAGGAATGCAGTCTCATCATCAGCGGCAGCGGCGACGTCATCGAGCCAACCGACGGCATTCTGGCGATCGGCAGCGGTGGAACCTCCGCCCTGGCTGCCGCGCGGGCACTCCTGGCGCATTCGACGCTGGACGCCCGCGGCATCTGCGAGACGGCCCTGAAGATCGCCGGCGAAATCAACGTCTACGCCAACACCAACATCACCATCGAAACGCTGTAGCCTTTCCTTTGCGCGGCTTCGTCGTCAAACATGATGTCCCACAACGAAAGCGGCCCCCGCGAGCGGGTCGCTCGCGAAGGCCGCGGTTTAATTTAGACTAACTGGCGGCGATCTGATCGACGCCGTCGCCAATTACGGAATGCACGCGGTGCCGGCCAGCAGGCCGGTCACAAACGGCGCGACGTCGGTCGCGTCAATGCCGCCGCCATTGATATCGGCGCACTCGCAGCCCGGTGTAGCCGGTGCCGCGACGCACTGGGCGAACTTGATGATATCAGCACCATTGACCGTGCCGCTTCCGTTCAGGTCGCCCTTGCAGGTGCAGGCCGGCGCGCACACCACATTCGGCCCGGCAAGGGTGCCGATGTGCAGCGACCAGCGAATCAGCGAGCCGGTATCAGGCGAGGCAAAATCGGTGACATGAATCGTCCAATCGCCATTGGGATTCATGCCATCGAAGTCGCTCAGCAACATCGTCGGCACGTAACTCGGCGGCGACACCGCGGCGGGCGCCGTCAAATTACACTGGTTGTCGATCGACCCGGCGGTCGCCTCATCATCGAGGGAAACGTCAAAATTGGCGGTCGAGCAGCCGAATCCGCCAAGCGGCGTACCCAACTGGCTGATCAGAATTGCCGTGACTGAATTAAACTCCAGTCTGACCTCCACATCGCCGGTGTAGGTGTGGTCCACTTTGACGTCTACGTTCAAGTCCGCAATCGTCCCGACGACGCCGCTGACGGTCTGAATATTGACCACGCCCGTGGCGGGAGGATCCGGAATGGAGAGCGGCAGAGGCCCGGTGCTCCCCGCAGCGCCGCCGCTCGTAAACGTACTGACGGTGTACACCGAGCAGTCAAGCGAAGCGGTGTAGACGCCGCCCGCCGTCGAACAGGAGGCTGGCGTGGAATTCGGAACGCAGGTTCCGTCGACCAGACAACACCGCCCCTTGCACTGGTTGCCTCCGCACGTGGCGCCAACCCCGCCGAAGACGCCGCCGACCGCGGCGCAAGGTTCCGGACCGGTTTCAAAGCAGACGCCATCCGGCGGACAGCAACGTCCGGTGCATTCAACGGGATTCTGGAAATTGCAGGCCGTGCCAAGACCGCCAAAGGTGAAGCCGGCGCCAACGCAGGCGGCGGGAGCCAGGTTATTACAAAAACCGTCGGCCTGGCAGCACCTTCCGATGCAACTGACGGCGCCACAATCGCTCGCGATGCCGAAGAACGTGCTGCCCGGCGCATTGCACGCCTCAGGCGTGGTGGAACTGCAGGTGCCGTCGCCGGCGCAACACGCCCCGGTCGTCACGCCTGGGGGAATAAACTCCACGTCATCGACGCCGATGAAATTCGAATTCGCGCCCGTCGGCCCTCCGTTCGTCACGTGATACCAGAAGGCGAAGCGACCCTGGGTCGGACCCGCCAATCCGCTGATGGGTGTAGAAACGAACTGGGTCCAGACCACGGGGTACCCGCCTTGCACAAGCGTTGGATTGACGCTGGCCAGCACCTGAAAATTCAGATTGGCGAGATTTGCATAGTCAGCCGGATCCGTTGATGCCCCGTTGGTGCTGTAGGTCAAGATCAACCGGTCGGGCCAGATTGAACCATCGGGGCACCGGGTCCAGAATCGGATGATGGCTCCGTTCTCCAGGGTCACCTCGGGCGACATCAGGTAGTTGCTGATGGTGTTCGTTCCGGTCACTGACTGGTAGTTTGCCCAGGCATAGCCAGTGCCGCCGTGCGCAAGGAATGGCAATCCGGCAGCGTCCTCCTGTTGCCAGTCCGGATTGATGCCTGGTCCGGACGGACTGTTGTTGACCGAAACCCAGCCCACCGGAAGACCTGCGGCCCCATCAAATCCCTGCGGAAACTGGCCAAACGCCGCGCCGGATGCGGCCAATGCCGCCAAGGCGCCCATCGAGAATGCAAGCACACGCCGGTTCAACATGCTCCTCACTCCTTTTTCGAGTTTCACGGACGCCCAGACCGAACGGTCGGGGCTCACCGTGCAAGAATCAGTCGACGCGCGGCCCGCCTGACCTGAAAACGCGACACACTTGCGCGTTTCAATGCCAATACGACAGCAGCCTGCATTCGTGCTTGGGAGGGCGTCGCGAACCTGATCAACAGAACGGTGACGGAAATCCGCGGCCCAGCCCACTCCAATTTCAATGTAACGCCATGCGGATGGCGGTTCAAGGAATTCGACACCGGATTCCCACATTATCTTGTCGTGATTCGCCCGTCCATGCCCGGGAGTGCCACTGGCCGCTGGGCCTGATCCCTCTGCAAATTGGCCTTATTTCGCCGGCGGGTCCCCGGGTTTCGATGGGCCGGGGCGTCAAATTGACCCGGGAGCCGTGTTTTCAAGACCCCTGTGGGTTTTCCGAGGGTAGCAACGATCTCTCGGCTGCGGTCTGCCGTTTGAAAGGCGCCCACCGCCGCCACCGTCGCCGCGTTTCGCCATCAAAATAAAAGCGGCCTCCGCGAGCATGTCACTCGCGAAGGCCGCTGTTTAAGTCACTTGACTCGACGTGCTTCCACGCCGAGGGCTAACGCCTGTGCCTTACTGCTGGCACATGACGCCGACCGTGTAAGTGGTCGGAGTCGCCGTCGTGTAAAGCTGCACACGAATGATGTACGTCGATCCGGCGGTCACGTCGAAGCCGGTCGTGCGCGACGGGCCGAAGGCCGGAGCCGTGCAGTCGTCGTCATCGCAGGCCACCTGCGGGAAGGTCGCACATCCCGAGTTCGGTCCCCAGACGGTGAGGATCGTGTCCTGTGAAGCGTCGGTCAGACCACACATGATGAGGGCCGCACGCGTCGTGCCGGCCGGCGGGGTGAATGTGTAGTACCAATCCGCGGTGTGGCCAAACGGGCCACCATTGGCGATTTCGCAGGTACTGGCCGGATTGGTGCCTTCGGGCACGCTGGTCGAAGTCAGACCGGCGACACCCGTGGTGTGAACCTGACCGCAGGCGATCGGCGTGGCACTCGCGGTCGCACAGGTGTCCTGTGCAACGCCCGGAGCCACGTTCGCTGCGTTCGGGCAGGTCGTCGCACCACCGCAGTTGCCGCCCGCGATGTAGACGCCGCCATTCGTCCTGCAATCCGACGCACTGGTCACCGAGCAGACGTTGCCGACGCAGCAACTGCCGGTCGGGCACGGGCTCTCGAGGGTGACGTTGTAGGCACCGCGATCCGCCGCGGCGAACGATGCAAGACCGATGTAGTAGGTCTCGCCGATGTTCAACCCGCTCACGCAGATCTGTGACAGGAATCCGCCACCGCTGTCATCGTCGCAGCCGAGGGCCACGAATTGACCGCACTGGCCGGCCAGAACCTGGATCAGCGAGTCATCCGCCGGGGCAACGTTGCCCGCGGTGGACACGAAGATCGAGGCCGCCGGGGCCACGAACTTCACGAAGACCTCGCCCGTCATGCGGCTGCCCGGAGGCGTACCGCAGGAGAAGCCGGGGTCACTCAGGTTCGTGGTCGCGTTGGTGTTGTCCATGACGATCACCGACGGAACGCCGGCGGTCAGAGCGACCGACGGTGCGCCGCAGCAGCGGTCATTGGTTTCGCCCGAGTTCAACAGGATGGTTACGAACGGCGCCACGTCCAGGACGTCGAGTTTGAAGTCCTCATTGACGTTGGCCCGGCAGAACGCGACGTCATTGCCCTGGCAATCGCCACTGGCGGTCCAGTCGCGAATGGCTCGTGCAAACGCCTGGATATCGCGACCGTTGTAGAGACCGTTGCCGTCCATGTCGGCCCGGCAGCAGACGACCGGCTGAGCACCGGTTGCGACGCAGGCCGTGATGGCAATGAAACTGGCACTGCCGCCCGCGGCGATGCCGGCAGCGGTGCACTGCGACTCGGTCACGCCATCGATACAGGTGAACGGACAGGTGTTCAGAATGCACGCGCCCGACACGCACTGTGCCGGATTGGCGTTGTCGATGTTGAAGTTGTTGCCGGCGTTGTTGAGGCAGTAGGCCAGGTTGATGCCAACCGTGCCCACAACGTTTGCAAGGGCATATGCATCGGCCGGCGTTGCATCCTGCATGAAGTAACTGTTTCCATCAGCCGAAGTCGCCCAGAACCAGTTGGATGTGGTGGCGTTGGTCACTTCAACCCAATGACACTGACCCGGCGTCACCGCCACCGGCGCGTGGGTCATGTTCCAGTTGTAGATCAATGCACCGCCGCCCAGTACAGAGCCAGTCGGGGAAGGACCGCTCACCGTCAGATTGGTGCCTTCAGTGAAGGTCGCAAGAACATTGCCCGGAATGCCATTGACTGAATCGAAGTAGCGAACGCGGAAACTGCTGACCGGGAGCGGATTCGGGGCCGCATAGACGCCCCAAACGCAAACCTGATTGACCGAAGTCGAGCCGGCCGCAGGAACGAAATCCTCGGCGCAGTTGAAGGTCGTTCGATTGCTGGTGCGGGCATTGACATTGTCGCGCAGGTAGCACCGGGTTCCGGAGGTCGCACATTCCGCCGTGCAACCCGCCGCCGCGCAACTGACACCCAGACCTTTGAACACACCGCCCGCTGAAATACAATTCGGACCGGTCTGTTGATCACAGCCGACGCCAACGAGACAGCAAGCACCGACGCAGTTGGCAGTCGAACAATCTGAGCCGTCTCCCTGATACGAACCGCCGGCGGCCACACATTGTGTGGCATCGGGACCGGACACGCACGTACCGGAAGCCAAACAGCAGGCGCCCGGGCCGGTGGCCGCATTGACGGTAATTCCCATTCCCGCGTAAGGAGCTCCACCGAACCAAAGGGTGCATGAGTCGAAACCGGGGACAAAAGCCGCGAGGTTGTTCGCAGTCGTACCGACTTCAGCCTCTAGATTAATGGCCCAGCCGCACGCCGTAGTGCCGACGTTTCGAAAACGCACGAAATAACTGTTTTGTGCGAGAACGACCGGTGTCGGAGGCGTAAACGTCAGCGGCTGAAAAGCAGCATTGACGGGGACCGTGAATGTCGCGAGCGTTCCCGGGACTGGAGCGCCAGCCGGCGTCAAGTGCGGGGCTGGACAGGCGGTGAACCACTCGACCTCTATGTTGGCGGTCGTCGTCGGGTTAAACACGTTTACCGTATAGCTACATAGCAAGCGAGCCTCGCCGACGAGCACAATGTCGTCAGCGGCAAAATAACCGCCATCCGGCCCACTCCCGGGAATGTCAATATAGTTTCCAACGCCAATATCATTTCGATAGATGACTTGAGGGGTGGCGCATGCGCCAGGGCCATGCGGCTGTGGTCCATCGTTTTGAACAACACTGGTAGGCAATGCAAGCACGCTTGCATCAACTTGAGAAAAAGGCAGCGTTTCCAGGGCGGAAATCAAACTAGGCGGCGAATTGGTTTCCTGGCCCGCCTTGTTTGCCTGAGGCGACTCACCTTTTGTTCCCGCAAACGCGCGTGACGACACCGTCAACGCCGCGACGGCCGCCAGGCACGCCGCAATACTACACAACATACGTCTACTCAAAGCCATGCTCCTCACTCCTTTCAAGGTTCCGAACATGCACGTCTGCTCGCCCGTCGCGCATCGAGCGCCGCCGGGGGCCATTCAACACCCAGTTAATGCGCGTGTGAAGTCGATTGGGCGGACGCCGCGCGCTCGCCGCAACGATCACTCGCCTGCGGCAGTTTCTGCAAAAAGTCGATTGCCGCGCGCGAATTACAGACCGTACTCAGACACGGGCAATGCGCGCAACGAAGCAGAAACGCGAACTTGAAATTTCAATACGCCGCCCACACTCCACTTTCGCGGCCCAAGAATGACCGCGACACTCCTACTCCACACCCCATACTAACCGGCGATGCATGGACACGTCAACAAAAGCAGCCCAAATTGCGATGCGATCATGTCAAATTTGTCGGCGAGGAGGCCGTCTCAGGACCCACTAAGGACTTCCGCACCATCGGCATGGCCCATTCAGCTACCCCAACCTCGCCGTAGTGCCTCTTATCGATGTCGCCGCCCTGGCAACGGACAAACAAATAAAAGCGGCCTCCGCGAGCATGTCACTCGCGAAGGCCGCTGTTTAAGTCACTTGACTCGACGTGTCTCCACGCCGAGGGCTAACGTCCGTGCCTTACTGCTGGCACATGACGCCGACCGTGTAGGTGGTCGGAGTCGCCGTCGTGTAGAGCTGCACACGAATGATGTACGTCGATCCGGCGGTCACGTCGAAGCCGGTCGTGCGCGACGGGCCGAAGGCCGGAGCCGTGCAGTCGTCGTCATCGCAGGCCACCTGCGGGAAGGTCGCACATCCCGAGTTCGGTCCCCAGACGGTGAGGATCGTGTCCTGTGAAGCGTCGGTCAGACCACACATGATGAGGGCCGCACGCGTCGTGCCGGCCGGCGGGGTGAATGTGTAGTACCAATCCGCGGTGTGGCCAAACGGGCCACCATTGGCGATTTCGCAGGTACTGGCCGGATTGGTGCCTTCGGGCACGCTGGTCGAAGTCAGACCGGCGACACCCGTGGTGTGAACCTGACCGCAGGCGATCGGCGTGGCACTCGCGGTCGCACAGGTGTCCTGTGCAACGCCCGGAGCCACGTTCGCTGCGTTCGGGCAGGTCGTCGCACCACCGCAGTTGCCGCCCGCGATGTAGACGCCGCCATTCGTCCTGCAATCCGACGCACTGGTCACCGAGCAGACGTTGCCGACGCAGCAACTGCCGGTCGGGCACGGGCTCTCGAGGGTGACGTTGTAGGCACCGCGATCCGCCGCGGCGAACGATGCAAGACCGATGTAGTAGGTCTCGCCGATGTTCAACCCGCTCACGCAGATCTGTGACAGGAATCCGCCACCGCTGTCATCGTCGCAGCCGAGGGCCACGAATTGACCGCACTGGCCGGCCAGAACCTGGATCAGCGAGTCATCCGCCGGGGCAACGTTGCCCGCGGTGGACACGAAGATCGAGGCCGCCGGGGCCACGAACTTCACGAAGACCTCGCCCGTCATGCGGCTGCCCGGAGGCGTACCGCAGGAGAAGCCGGGGTCACTCAGGTTCGTGGTCGCGTTGGTGTTGTCCATGACGATCACCGACGGAACGCCGGCGGTCAGAGCGACCGACGGTGCGCCGCAGCAGCGGTCATTGGTTTCGCCCGAGTTCAACAGGATGGTTACGAACGGCGCCACGTCCAGGACGTCGAGTTTGAAGTCCTCATTGACGTTGGCCCGGCAGAACGCGACGTCATTGCCCTGGCAATCGCCACTGGCGGTCCAGTCGCGAATGGCTCGTGCAAACGCCTGGATATCGCGACCGTTGTAGAGACCGTTGCCGTCCATGTCGGCCCGGCAGCAGACGACCGGCTGAGCACCGGTTGCGACGCAGGCCGTGATGGCAATGAAACTGGCACTGCCGCCCGCGGCGATGCCGGCAGCGGTGCACTGCGACTCGGTCACGCCATCGATACAGGTGAACGGACAGGTGTTCAGAATGCACGCGCCCGACACGCACTGTGCCGGATTGGCGTTGTCGATGTTGAAGTTGTTGCCGGCGTTGTTGAGGCAGTAGGCCAGGTTGATGCCAACCGTGCCCACAACGTTTGCAAGGGCATATGCATCGGCCGGCGTTGCATCCTGCATGAAGTAACTGTTTCCATCAGCCGAAGTCGCCCAGAACCAGTTGGATGTGGTGGCGTTGGTCACTTCAACCCAATGACACTGACCCGGCGTCACCGCCACCGGCGCGTGGGTCATGTTCCAGTTGTAGATCAATGCACCGCCGCCCAGTACAGAGCCAGTCGGGGAAGGACCGCTCACCGTCAGATTGGTGCCTTCAGTGAAGGTCGCAAGAACATTGCCCGGAATGCCATTGACTGAATCGAAGTAGCGAACGCGGAAACTGCTGACCGGGAGCGGATTCGGGGCCGCATAGACGCCCCAAACGCAAACCTGATTGACCGAAGTCGAGCCGGCCGCAGGAACGAAATCCTCGGCGCAGTTGAAGGTCGTTCGATTGCTGGTGCGGGCATTGACATTGTCGCGCAGGTAGCACCGGGTTCCGGAGGTCGCACATTCCGCCGTGCAACCCGCCGCCGCGCAACTGACACCCAGACCTTTGAACACACCGCCCGCTGAAATACAATTCGGACCGGTCTGTTGATCACAGCCGACGCCAACGAGACAGCAAGCACCGACGCAGTTGGCAGTCGAACAATCTGAGCCGTCTCCCTGATACGAACCGCCGGCGGCCACACATTGTGTGGCATCGGGACCGGACACGCACGTACCGGAAGCCAAACAGCAGGCGCCCGGACCAGTGGCCGCATTGACGACCACACTAAGTCCAGCAATTGGGTTTCCGCCGAAGAAAATGTTACATGCGTCAAAGGTCGGACTGAAAACCGCAATCGTGTCCGCGGTGGTTCCCAACTCTGCTGCACCGGCGATAACCCAATTGACCTGCTGGGTTCCGATGTTGCGAACGCGAACGTAATAGGTATTCTGCGTAAGGACAACCGGGGTCGCAGGCGTGACAGTCAATGTCACGGGCGCCGCCGCGTTGAACGCAACGTTGTTAAACGTCGCTAGGGTTCCGGGAACCGGAACGCCCGCCGGCGTAAGGTGGGGGGCCGGGCACGCCGTAAACCATTCCACTTCAAGATCGTAATTAGCGGTGGCATGGTAGGTCTGAATCGAATAGCTGCAGAGCAACCTCGCATTGCCGGCGAGCGTGATATCGTCAGCCCGGAAATAACCACCGTCAGGACCGCCCGCGGGTATGCCGGTAATGAATGTCCCTGCTGCGTTGTCGTAAATAACCACCGGCGTGGCGCATGCACCGGGCCCGTGCTGCTGCGGATCATCGCCTTCGGTCAAGGGATTCACCGCAGGAAGAGCCGTGATCTCCTCAAAGGTATCCGTGAGAGGAAGGGTATCCACGACAGGAGTCACGGTCAGGGTTGCACCCGATACGGGATCCACATGCGTCTTAACTGCGGAATTCGCCGTGGCGTTCTTTTCGCCCGCAACCGATTGTGACGACATTGTCAACGCCGCGACGGCCGCCAGGCACGCCGCAATACTACACATACGTCTACTCAAAGCCATGCTCCTCACTCCTTTCAAGGTACCGAACATGTACATTTAGCTCGCCGGTCAGCATTCGTGAGCCCTTGTCGGCGGCCCGCGACGCACCTAATTCGCGACACATGTCCCCAATCCGAACGTCGCACACCGACGGACACGATCCGCGGCGCGCCATATTCCGCGCTTGGCGACGACTCACACTCGACTCGGGACTCCAATCGACCCGGTGCGCGCGTGGAACGTTCGCGAAGCGAAAAAAACGAAATTTTCTGGTACGACTCCCTTACTCCACGACCACGGTCCCAGATTGGTCCGCAGCCCTCCTACTCCACATCGGATGTTACACGGCTTTACAACTCCGGGTCAAGAAAACTGGGGTACTTCCTTGCAGGCACGGCCAGAATTCCGCGCAGACTCAGTGCCGAACGGCACGATCCGATGTGATAATTCAGGCGACCCGATGCGGCGCGTATGTCCTAAAACTCGCCCATTCGTCCGAGCGCCATTGTTGACTGAGGCGGCTGCCTGACGTCGTCAAGGGACCATTGGCGGTGTGTTATCGTTCCCACTCTTGCTTCAATAGAATCCGATGCATACTCTCCGAAACCTGGTGCGCGGTCGAAGGGCAGGCCCGGGCCCATTGGATAAAAGAAAAAAAGAAAACGGACCCTCGCGAATCCGTCATCCGCGAAGGTCCGTTTCAGTTTTCGATCGTCACACGCTCGATCGCCCCGTGCTACGCGGCGATCTCACGACGGCGATTCGCCGCCATCAATGGCAGGCAATGCCGACCGTGTAGGTCGTCGGCGGCACGCCTGTCGTCGCATAATGCTCAACACGAATAAGGTACAGCGTATTCGGCGTCACCGGCGTGGTGAATTGCGATGTGCCGAAGGCCGGATCTGTACAGGCGTCGTCATCACAGGCAAGTTGCACCAGCGCCGCACAGGTGCTGCCGGGCGTGTACATCGTCACCACGGTGTCTTCAATCGGATTCGTAAACCCGCAGAGCGACACGGTGGCGATGTTTGTCGTCGGCCCGCTGGTGAAGGCGTACCACCAGTCGGCATCAACCGCGAACGGACCGCCGCTCGCAATCTCGCACGTGCTGGGATCCTCGGTTCCGTCCACCAGGCCTTCGGTGCTGGGCACGGCGGTGTGCGTCTGGCCGCATGCAATCGCCCGCGGCGCTGCGCAGGTATCCGCACCCGGACCGGGGGCGACGTTTGCCAGCGACGGGCACACATGGCCTGCGCAATCGACGCCCGGCGTATAGACGCCCGACTGCGCATTGCACTCGGCATCCGTCGTGACCGAGCACACGCCGCCGACGCAGCAGGCGCCGGCCGGACAGGGGCATGTGATGTTCAGGTTGTACGCCCCGCGCGAATCGTTATCGAAACTCGCGAGTTGCACGTAGAAGGTCTGCCCCGGCGTCAGGCCGGTGACGCAGACCTTGGAGAGCAGGCCCGTGCCGCTGTCTTCGTCGCAGGCGAGTTGAACGAATCCGTTGCAGTCGCCGGCGTAAACCGCCACGAGCGAATCGACCGCGGTGCCGGTGCTGCCTTCGGTGTCGATCTGCGCCGAAGTATCGGTCGCGACGAATTTCGCCCAGACCGTCCCGACGCCGCGACCCGACCCGCCAAACATGCACGGAAACTCCGGATCGCTCGCGCTGGTGGCCGCCGTCGTGTTATCCATGACGGTCGTCGAATTGCAACCGACCATCCGCGCGCCGCAGCACCGGTCAATCGTCTCGCCGCTGTTCAAGATCAGGGTGACGAAGCCCGGAATGTCCTGGGCATTCACTGAGGCGTCCTCGTTGATGTTCGCCGCACAGAACAACGGGTAGTTGTTGTTGCAATCGACCGCCCCCACAACCGCATTCACGAACAATGAAATGTCGCGGCCGTTGTAATTGCCGTCCGGTTGCAGGTCGCCGCGGCAGCACGGCGCCGAGGGCTGGCAGTTTTCAATGCAGTTCGTGCCCGAACCGGCCCATGAGCCGCCGAGCGCGTCGCACTGCGCCTGGGTCGTGCCGTCCTGACAGGTGATGAAGCATGAGCCGATGCAGCATGCGCCGCCCGAACAGGTGTTGTCGTCGCCCATGACCTGGCTCAGACAGAACGCGAGATTCGCCGTGAAGTCCAGGTCCGATGGGTCGAACCCGTCGAGCGGCGCGCCGTCCTGGGCCATGTACAGGTTGCCGGTGCCCGACGTCACCCAGAACCAGCCGTTGCCATCCGGCAGGTCGTTGGTGATCTCGACCCACACGCAGGTATTGGCAGGAACAACGACATTGGCATGGCTCGCCTGGAAACTAAAGACCGGCGCGGTCGTACCGGCAATCACATCACCGGTTGGCGCCGGACCGGGCAGGGTGAGGTTGGTGCCCTGAATGAACGGACCGCCGCCCGCAATGACCGGACCCGGCAGGCCGTTGACCGAGGAACGGTAAGTGACGGAGAACTGTCCAGCGACCGGGAGGTTGCCATTCGCACCGATATACGAACCAAAGAAGCAGATGCCGTTAATCGTGTTCTGACCTGGGGCCAGGGTGAAATCCTCGGCACAGGCAAACGCGCCGGCCGTGCTGTTCAACGCATCGGCGTTGTTTCGATCATGGCAATTCGCGCCGGAGAAAGTGCAGGTTGTCGGGCAGGCCGGTCCACCGGGAGGACAGGTCGTATCCGGACCGCGGAAAAGCCCGAGGGCCGCTTCGCAGGCCGTCGCGCTCAGCAGCGAACAACCGCCGCCGGGCGTACAGCACGAGCCGGTGCAGGTGTTCGCATCACAAACCGTGCCGGTGCCCCGGAAGATGCCGTTCTGCGCGGCGCAGCCGGCCGACGTCGCCAGCGTGCAGACGCCCGACGGCAGACAGCAGGCGCCTTGAACGTTGCAGGTGATCTGTGCACAAGTCTGGTTGGGGAAGAAGACGTCCGTCGCGCCACCGCAGGCCGAATGCAGCACGTTGGCGGTGCAGCCCGATACGAGGTTGCAGCACGCGCCGGTGGTGGTGGTCGGCGTGAGGTTTATCTGATCGAAGTCCGCGGTCTCGCCGACATTCTGAAAGTTGTCATGCAGGAATACGATCTGCTCGACGCGATCGCCAAGCGCCGCCGCGCCGTTGGTGTCGCTGTAGATGAGTGCCCCGTTGTAGAAATAATTGGTTGTGCCTGTTGGATTGAATTCAACACGAAGATTGGCATAGGCGCCTTCGATCCAGGCCACGCCGGTGTTCTGAAACGTCGCCGCGCCGGGCCCCGGGCCATCGAGGTCGTCGAGAATGAAAATCGTTCCGGGCGCCGTTGCCGCACCCGACGCATTGTTGTTGTTGAAGCGGAACCGAACGCGCCATGAGAGCGGACCGGCCACACCCGGTTGGCCAATGACCTCGTAGTCTGCTCCGAGATCGTTCGAGATTTTGATGCGCGCCGAGAAAACGCTCGGACCGGCCGGCTGCGCCGGAAGCGTCGGGCTAAGTACCAATTGTTGCACGCCGAGGCCAGCGGCGGTATTTGCGATCACGCGCAGGTGTTGCAGGCCGATCGCGGGACTGGTCGTGGAAATCGATGCCCAGGGGAGATTCTCGCCGGTAGCCGCCCAGCCCTGCTGCGGCTCAATCGGTCCCACCACAAAGGGCGCTTCAAACCCCGTCGTCTGCAATCCGGGGCCGTGCGGACTCGGCGTGTCATCGCCGGCCGCGGGACCGTTCACATCGACAATTGCCCGTATTAGTGCGTCGCCTTCCGGCAGCGCTTTCATCGGATTCGGCAACGCGCCGCCTGCGGCTTCATGGAAGGTGCGAGGGGCTCCAGCCGATCCACCCTTCCCGCCATCACCAGGCGCCTGCCGGTTTCCCTCAGCATTCAGCCGCGCACTTGCAAAACCAACCAGCACCGTAACGCCGGTACACACCAATGCCACTCTTCTCATCATTTTTGCTCCTCACGACGGACCTTTCCCCTTCTCCCTGGGGGTTCCTGGACAACGCACGAGCGCGGAGATGGCGCTGCGTGTGGCTCACAGTTCTAATTGGTTCCGGAATTCAGCCGCCGACGAACGCGCGATGTCGCGGTTCGAGGAGCAGGCCGGACGAGCGAACAGACCGGCGCATGGTGATTGCGCGGTCTGCACGAATCGGTTGGGCGCGGCTGCCAGATTTGGCGCCCCTGGGCAAACGCCCGTCCGTTCTTATCCGCCGAAGGGAAACGAGATGGCCCCGCTCCCCTCCAGACTCCCTACTCCCGTCAGAATGATACTTCCTTTCCGCTGGACATGTCAAGAAACGAACGGATTTTGCGCTTGCTCAAACGGACGAGTCGACGCCAGTGTTCGAAGCGTTATCAAGACAACCACGTGCGATTCAAACACAACCGACCGCGGAATCTGTTTATGCGCCGGATCGCAAATTCACGCCGCAGCCGCTAGCATGTTTGCATGTCAGAACTGCCGGTCCTGCATGCCGTTGAGCCCCGTTCACGCGATGACCTGGCGGCGTGCGCGCACGCGGTTCAGGCAAATGTCGCCACGCTGGCCACCGCCGCCGGACGCCGCAGCGGAACTGGCGAAGCGTGGTCCGGAATCAAAACCCCACCGCCCGGTCCGGTGAGGCGCCTGCGCGAAATTCTGATCGACTGGCGCACTGTCCGCGATTATTCCGACGTCGAGTTGTCCCTGCGACTTCGACAGGTGTGGGGCGAATTCACGGCCCTCTGCTGGCTCTTTCATCACACCGACCCGCATCAGCCACCCGGCTTTCACGCCCTGCCGGCCGACGCGCCGCTTCGCTGCACCGGTCATGTCCACGACAAACTCGTCGAAGTGCAGCGCGGCTTGTGGCGTTTGACCCACGAGCGCCGGCTGCGCAATGACCCCACCTACCGCGAAGACCCCGCCTTCAAACGCGAGCACGACCTGGCACTGTCCATTCCCATGAAGGTCGCGGGACGACCGATTGGTTCGGCAGACGAACACGCGCTGCTGTTCCAGGCTTGCGAATTCGCGGGCATGCTGGCGGCGCTGCGTTGGTCGCTCGATCGGCGATGGCAGTGGGAGGGACCGGGCATCATGGAAGTCGGCGCGGCCGGCATTGAAGGAACGCCGGCGGGACCGTCGTGCACACCCGGCACGGGAGCGTTATCGTGACAAAAATCTATACCAAGACCGGCGATGACGGCGATACCGGTCTGTTCGACGGCAGCCGTGTGCGAAAAAACGACCCACGGGTGGACGCCTACGGAACCGTGGACGAGTTGAACGCACACTTGGGCGTTTTGGCCGCGGCCGTCCGGATGCGCATTGAACAGGAACCCTCGCACGCGCGATTGGATGCCTGGCAAAAACTGGCCGAACGCACGACGACCATTCAGCACGAGTTGTTCACGCTCGGCGCGGAACTGGCAACTCCCGGCGAGAGAAACCGCGAACGCATGCCGCGCATCGTCCCGAGTCATTCCGCAACCCTCGAGACCTGGATCGACGACGCCACGGCTCAGGTCAAGCCGCTGCGAGCATTTGTGCTGCCGGGTGGGGATCCCATCGCCGCTCAACTGCATGTCTGCCGAACGGTGTGTCGCCGCGCCGAGCGGGCCATCGTCACGGCCGACGCGAACCGGCGCGTGCCGCGTGAAATCGTCATTTATATGAATCGGTTGAGCGACCTGCTCTTTACGTGGGCGCGCCTGGCAAACGACCTGTCCGGAACCGAAGACGTCGAATGGCGAAAGCCCGACCCACCCGCCCCCTGAGACACCGCCGCAATCAACACGCTCGCGCGAGAATCTCGCGTGCCGTCGGCGCCGAATCCCGCTGCATCGCCTGTAGTCGGGCATACACGCCGCCCCCCGCCATCAGCGCAGTATGGTGGCCGCTCTCGATGACACGCCCCTGCGACATCACCAGGACGCGATCGAAACGCTCCATTCGGACAAGTTCGTCGAGGATGAATATCGCCGTCGCGCCCGCATCGCCCGACATCCACGCCGCGTCGATAAGACCGCGTGCAATCGAGTCCGAGGCCAGCCCGCGATCATCGACAATCACCACCGGCGCGGATTGGTACAGCGCACGCGCGACCGCCAGTCGGCGACACACCAAGCGCGCGGGACGCACGCCCCCCGTTCCGATCCGCGTGTGAATGCCCATGGGGAGGCGATCCACGAATTCGTCCAGACCGGAAAGCCAGATCACCCGATGAATGTCTGATTCATGAAACGTATCGTGACCGGGCGTGACGGCTTCGGCGATCGTCTGACCATCGTGAAGCGAATCTTCATGAATCCAGTCCACGCATACGGGCGAATGGGGCTTTCCGCAGGCCTCGATCTCCGCGCTGCCGATCCGAACGCGGCCTGCGGCAACCGGCTGTCGACCCACAATGATCCTGGCCAGGGCGGACTTGCCTGATCCCGGGGCCCCCACGATTGCGACGCGTTCGCCGGAATGCAGCCGAAATGATACATCTGTCAGACTTGCATGGCCCGGCCCCGAATCCGCCCACACCGCCGACAATTCCACCTCCGCCCCCCGCAATGAGGAGCGCTGCTGGGAGGGTGCACTCAAGTCTGGCGCAATTCGATTCGTAAATTTGCCGGGCGCGATGCCAGGACGCCGTGCCGTGGATAAGGCCGCTCGCTCAGGTGGCCGACGAAAGGCCCGGCCCAGGCGCGCCAACCAGCCAGCGCCCATGTCGGCCTCGGCAGTCACAGCGCGTAGAGTGGCCCGATCTGTTCTTGTCATTCAATCCCACATTCTCCCCCGGCGCCCGGGCCGTGCGTGGCCCGTGCATGAATTACTCCAAGCAATCGCCGTTCCGGCCAATGAGCAAGGCAGGCGTGGGCCGGAAGAGTCGGTTAAGACCCGTTCATCGCAGCAATTACGAGCGTAGGGTTTTCTCGCAGCAGGCTTCTGAGGTGCGCCTTGGGATCGATCAAGTTGCGAAGTGGCACAGGCATGTGCGTGAATGCACGGCTGATGCCAATTGGCCAACCTGTGAAATCTGATATGACAGGAGCAGGTAGAGAGGCCGAGTTCGTTACATCGGATTGAGTTGGAAGTTCCACCGCCAGTATGGCTCGCTCAAGGGACGCGCCGACGAAAGGACGTGTCCCCCGATGAATCCGACGTTGATCCGTCCGCGATGACGCATGGCCGGGAACCAGTAGATGCCGCCGGAAATGACCTGGGAATAAATGTCAATGCCATCTTTGGGCGCCATGGGCGGCGCCGCATAGTACGGCTTGATTTCGCGCTCTGTCGCGAGTTGGCCATCGACATCGAAGAGAAGCGGCACGTCGGGGAACATCAGGATCTTTGAGGTCAGGTAGGCGGGCCGCGGTCCGATCGAGCCGTCGTTGAGAATTCTCGACTCGCGATTCAGCCGGGAATTAAAGCCCGTGGTGACATTGTTCACCGGAGTGACCGCACCGGCACTGCACGGAATGGTCCCCCGCCGCTCCAGGAAACCCGGGCCCGCCGGGCACATGAGCGGCTGGTTGGACATGGTCAACTGCTCGCGTTCGGACTCACCTCCGCCCCAGAACTCGGCAAGTCCGTAGATGCTCTCCTGGAAATCCTCAAGCATGAAGCGGGGGCCCATGCTATCACTGCCACCGCGACGTCCGGCGCCGCTCTCGTCGGCGAAGTTCGTGAACTGAATTAATACAGAACGATAGTTTGCACGACACTTGAGGTCATGTGCCGTTTCGCGAGACGCATTCAGTGCGGGGAGAAGAATGGCGACCAGCACGCCGAGAATGGCCACGACGACCAGCATTTCAAGCAGCGTGAATCCGCGGCTGGGCGACTGCCGCGAATTGCAGTTGCAAGATGCGCCTGAATGCATGGTGAACGCTTTCTCAGCCATCAACCGGGATGTTATGCAAAAATGGAGATGTACGCAAGCAAATCTGTGCGCCTTCCCGCAACGGCGGCAGTCCGGGCGTGTGTCTACACCCAATCAAAATGCGATTTGAAAGCGCTGGGCAGGACTTTTCAGCCAAAGACTGACGACAATAGGGCTATGGCTGAGCGGTGAGCAATTGCACCAGCAATTGAATATCGCGGCCGTCGCAACAGCCATCGCCATTCAAATCGCCGTTCATTTCAGGCAGTTTGTTGGGATAGGCGACCTTGTAGGCCAACGGATCGAGGACACCCAAAGCGAATGCACTCAGATCGTCTAGTTCCACCACGCCGTTCCAGTCCATGTCGCCGAGCAGCATGATGTCGTCGCAGTCAATGTAGCCGTCATAATTGGTGTCGTAGAGATAGAAGTTTCGAGAGAAGTCGTCCAGTTCGATCGAGTTGTTGTTTGAATCATCGTCGTCGTCAACGTCATCATCCCCGTCGTGCTCGGCGAGGAACGCCTGGAAGACGGCGACATCGGCAATCGTGACCCGGCCATCGCCCGTAAAGTCGCGATTGCATACGTTCGGATACATGTCGGTCCAGACAAACCGGGCACTCCCGGATTGCTCCGACGAATAGGCCGAGCCCAGGCAGGCGTTGATTCGCCAGGCCCCCGGCGCCAGGACCGCGCCGGGCGATTCGATGGCCCAGTCGGCGAGGAGTTGATACTCCGGAAACGTCATTTGAAATGGATCCACATTGATGGCACTGAACTGCAGGTCAACCAGCGCCTCTTCGATCGAATATTGATCGCCGGGACAGCCGTTGTTGGCCTGCGGCGAGGCGGGCGGAAGTTGCATTGATGCGTGCGCCGAGTTTCTCAGGGGAAACACCAGCGACACCGTCGTCTGATCGGTGTATTCGCTGTGGCGGAAGCGAAGAAACGAGGTGGGCATGTAGCGGCCCTGGGCCGCGAAGCACTGCAACGAGAACTCCTCATAGGGGTGGGCGCGATGCAGCCACGATCCGGCCAGTATCCAGGTCTCGCCCGCCTCAAATATCGACGGGTCGCCGCAATCCGATTCCTCTTTCACATATACAGCGCTGATTTCCTCGCCGAGCAGCGCAAGATGAAACTCCTCACCGCTGCGCTTCACAAAGGGCGCGCTGAGAACGGACTTGTCACAATCGTCACGGGTCAGGGCCGCTCGATTCTGAAACCGAGCCTCAACCGGAAGCCCGCCCAGTCGCGCCACATTGCCGAGATAGCGCAACTCCGGAAAGTCGACCTCGCCGCCCGTATTCTCATTTCCGTCGACATCGATCTCGATAAAACCAAAAACCGGATGGGGTCCGTAATGATACGGCGCATACGACTGGCCGTTCCCCAGGCCGACGGTGCCGGGCGGGTTGATCAAACCACTGAATACGACGTCGAGCCGCACGAATTGGCCGGAGGTCGTCCAGGACCCGGAGAACAGATCGACATGCGGCAAATTGGGTTGAAACGCCCCGAGTCGAATCTGAATGATCTCGGGCAGACGATGCAATCCCGGGTCGAACGGATTGACGCTGTCGTCGTCCGTACGAATCACACGTGCGTCATCCGCGGGATCTAAAAACACGGTCGGCGATTTCCCAAACGCAGACTGGGAGGCCCCCGGCCATGACATCGCCAGGGCCAATGCGCCTGCAAGTACGCCTCGTTTGAACACCGCCAACGTGTCAATCAAGAGTGCCATTACATTTGTTGTCCAGTTGTCGGATTATACCGACCGGACCCATTGACCCATAGCCAATCAGGCTAGGATTTCTGTGCCGGATGCGGAAACTTGTTGAGCCGGTATCGCAGTGCCTCGCGGGTGATGCCCAACGAGCGCGCCGCGCGACTCAGATTCCGCCCGAAATAGTCAAACGCCGTCGAGAGAATGGTGTACTCCACTTCATCCAATGTAGGCGTACCGTTGTTAAAGTCCATGGAAATCGATTTACCGCCCGGCAGATCCACGCGGATGCCATGCCCACCGCCCTCTTCCTGGCCCAATCGCAGGTCCCGATCGGTCACCTCCGCGCCATCCACCTGCAGCACGGCGCTCTCCAGGATGTGCGATAACTCACGGACGTTGCCGAGCCAGTTGTAGCGCGCCAGCGTGTCGATGGCGTCATCCGAGAGCCGCTTGGGCGCAAGGCCGAATCGCCGACAATGGGCCGCAAGGAAGAATGCCGCCAGCATCGGAATGTCCTCGCGACGCGTACGCAGCGGCGGCACGATCATTTCAATCACGCGCAGGCGGTGGTAGAGGTCGCGGCGAAATTCGTTCGCCGTGACCGCGGCGGCCAGATCGCGATTTGTCGCCGCGATGATGTGAACGTTGATCGGACGAGCCTCGGTCGCACCGACCGGGCGAATCTGACGATGCTCGATCGCCAGCAGCAACTTGGCCTGTGAATCCGCATCAAGGTGGCCGATCTCGTCCAGAAAAATCGTCCCGCCATTGGCCACTTCAAACAGGCCGCGCTTCGCCTTCACCGCGCTGGTGAACGCGCCGGAGACGTGACCGAACAATTCTGATTCAAACAGCGTCGCCGGAAGGGCCGTGCAGTTCACGTGAATGAACGGCTTGGTGCGGCGCGGGCCTTCATAGTGAATGGCCCGGGCCACCAGGTCCTTGCCGCAACCGGTCTCACCCATGATCAGGACCGTCGGCGGATCGGACAGCGCGATGACCTCGGTGCGCGTCAGCCGCCGAATGGTCTCCTTGAGGCCGCGAATGCCGGCGGATTCGCCGATGATCCGATCTAGGCCGCTGCGCTGCTCCTCCTGTCGACGCAGGAACGACAGGTTGTCCGCAAGTTGCTGGTGCTCCAGCGCCCGATTCACCACAAGCAGCAATTCGTCGAGATCAACCGGCTTGGTGAGGTATTCGAACGCCCCGGCGCGCATCGCATCAACTGCGACGCGCTCGCTGCCGTGCGCGGTCATCACGATGACGTTTGTCGAGGGCGACTCCGCCTTCAACTTGGGCAGGAGGGTCAGCCCGTCGATTCCGGGAAGCCGGATGTCGAGCAGGACCAGGTCCGGCATGATCGTGCCGAAGACCTTGAGCGCCTCTTCGGCGGAGTTCGCGATCACCGCCTCCAGTCCGTGTGCTGTGAGTTTCGAGCGAAGGTTTTTCGCCAGCACCAGTTCGTCTTCAACAATGAGGACCCGTGACATATGCCTCTCCATTTTTTACGCGCGGCGCGCAGGGCCGGGCGCTTTCCGTCCGCGATCTACCGTTCCCGGTTTCGGTCGTGACCCGTTGATTGCGGACTGCGACCCAACTGGGGCAGGGTGACGACGAATCGCGCGCCCTTGCCCGAAGGGGTTTCCTTTAACGTGACATCGCCGCCGTGTATCCGGGCGATTCGGCGAACGGTCGCCAGCCCGATGCCCGTGCCCGACGGCTTCGTCGTGAAAAACAGATCGAAGATCCGCGAGCGCGTCACCTTCGGCACGCCCGGACCGCTGTCGTCCACCGTGATTCGCGCCATTCCGTCGCCATTCGCCTCGGCGCATCCGACCCGGATGACGTCGCCGGGACCCGACTGCTCCATGGCATTCGACAGAAGTTCGATGACAACCTGGTGCAATTGATGCGCATCGCCGTTGATGGTCAGCGGCTGCGCAGGCATGTCGCGGGCGACTTGAATCTCGCGCCGCTTCAATTCGGGGGCCACTTCGTCGATGGACTCATTGACCAGTTTGCGCAGATCGTGCGGCGCGAACTCGTCCACCTTGGCCCGCGCGAAATTGAGCAGCCGCGTCACGCGATCGCCCAGTCGCCGACCCTCCGAGACAATGTCAGAGACGCGCTCGCGCGACTCACCGTCGATCTGGCCGAGTTCAAGGGTGAGTTCGGCCGAACTCTTCATGGCCGCGAGCGGGTTGCGAATGCCATGCGCAACGCTCGAACACAGTTCGCCGATCTGCGCCAATCGCTCGCGCCGCTCGTCCTGAACGCGCTTCCGCTCAAACTCGAGCATGCGGTCGGCGGCCTGCAGACGGCGACCGAAGTAGATCATCCCGACCAGAATCACGATGACCGCCGCGATGAAGTAGCGCTCGTACACCAGCCGCTCATTGAGATCGCGCTCCTGGATCTCATGAAGTTCGATTCGCTTCGACGCATTGTTCTGAACCAGCCGGGCGATCACCTTCAGCGCTTCCTGCGTGTTGTCGTCCATGCGGGCCATGGACTGCCCGGCCTCGGCCAGAACGCGCTGACCTTCGGGGGCGTCGAACCTCACGTTGTCCGTCACTTTGAAAGCGGTAAATATGCCCTGGGCCGCCTCGCGCATTTCCGCCACGAACGGAAGGAGTTCGCGAACGGGGATACCGCGTTGCTGAGCGTCTTCCAATGCGCTGTTGAGTTTTGCGTTGGCGATGGCGAATTGACGCCCTTCCTGCTCGACTTGGTGGCTGCGGAAGAGTTCATTCCCGGGCCGATTCAACTGCAGGATGGCCTCCTGAAGGCGCTGCAAGCCGCGCGCGTCGTCTTCCAGTTCCGTCGTCGCGCTGACCGTTAGGCGACGGGATTCCAGACTTTTCTGATGCAGTGCCAGGATGGAGAGGATCACGATGACCTCAAACAGTGCCAGCGCAAAATAGAAGTGGTACCACTTCAGCCACGACTTCATCTTCGCGTGTCCTCAACCCGTGCAGATACCCCAGAGTGTGTCATTATACACAGTTTTCGTGTGAAAACACACATACTGGTGCCCGAATGGGGTCCGGAGGACGTCAATGATTGATTCACAAACCGAGCACCTAGCGCGACTTGCGCTGTGAACTGGTGCGCGAACCGCAACTACATCATGCAACGCATGTGCCACGAGCGGGGATTCGATTCGATATGGTGAGCGCTGGGTGCGCGCAATCACGATGACGCAGGTCTGTTTCCACCGGCGCGATCATGAAATGAGTTCTTAGGACTTGCGGCGGCGGGAGGTGCGCCGCTCCGGCTTGGAGGGTTCGCCGGCGGGCGGCGTGGCAGGCGTTGACGTCGCGGCAGGCGCCGCCGGCTTCGCTTCACCGGACTTGGGGGACTCCGCCGCCTTGTTGTCTGAACTGGCAGACGACCCCGACGCACTCTCCGCCTTGGCCGCGTTTTTGTAGCCCTCGCTGCGATAGTCGGTCTGGTAGAAGCCGGAGCCCTTGAAGATGAGTCCGCCGCCGGTGCCGATCAATCGCCGCACGGGGCGATCCTTGCCGCACGCGTCACAATGGGCTTTGCGCAGCGGCGCGGCGGTGATCGATTGAAAAAGGTCCATCACACGGCCGCAACTCTTGCATTCGTATTCGTAGGTAGGCATATGGTTTGGCCGGAAATCCAATCCCGCAGTTTCAGTTGAAATTGCAATTTCGTCAATTTTCTATTCGTCTGACCCCGTCGAACTCGCCGCATCCTCGCGCGACGCCGCCACCATCACCTTCGCCGGCCGCAGCACCCGGTCATGAATCATGTATCCGCGTTCCAACTCACGCGTGACCGTGCCCGGCGCGACGCGCGTCTCAAAATCCTGCATCAGCGCCTGGTGCTTTTCCGGGTCAAACGGCTTGCCGGCCGATTCGATCGCCGAGATGCCGTTCTGTTGAAGCGTCTTGCCCAGTTGATCGGCGATCAGCCTCACGCCCTGGGCGATTGGATCATCCGGCGAGACCGCACCCAGGCTGGAGAGGGTTCGGTCAAAGTTGTCCAGCACCGGGAGCAGGTCGCGGGCGAAACTCATCGCGGCGATTCGCTTCTCCTCGGCAAACTGCTGATTCAGGCGTCGTGCGATGTTGGCGCATTCGGCCTGCGATCGCAGATACTTGTCCTTGAAGTCGTCGCGATCGCGGCGAAGCGTCTCCAGTTCGTCGCGCACCTCCTCGGCGACGGTTTCACCTGCTGTGCGAGGATCGCTGTCGGTTGTCATGTTGTTTCCACTCACCCTCGGCCTCAACCCTCTTTGATGTTAGACATGAATTCCTTGAGTTTCTCGAAGAAACCCCTGCTCTCCGGCAGGACCGTCTTGTCCTCGGTCCTGGCGAATTCGCGCAGCAGTTGCTCCTGCTTTTCCGACAGTCGCCGCGGGATCTCGATGATCACCCGGACCACGAGATCGCCGACCCGGCCGGACCGCATGTCGGGCAGCCCCAACTTTGACAATCGAATTAATTCGCCGTTCTGAATGCCCGCGGGAATCGTGACTTCCGTCTTGCCCGTGAGCGTCGGCACCTCCACCTTGGCTCCCAGCGCCGCCTGGGTAAAACTGATCGGGATCTGGCAGAGCAGGTCGGAATCGTGCCGCTGAAGGTACGGGTGCGGCTTGATGCGAACGTAGCAGTGCAAATCGCCCCGGCTGCGCCCGTCGTCTCCCGGTTCGCCCTCGCCGCGCAATCGCACGCCCTGGCCATCATGCACGCCCGCGGGGATCTTCACCGTCACCACCCGACGTTTCGGCGAGCGGCCCGCCCCGTGACACTGCTTGCACGGCTTGCTGAACTTCGTGCCGACGCCCCGGCAATCCGGACAGTCGGTCACGATGCGGGTCGAGAAGAAACTCATGCCGCTGGTCCGCTCGACCTGTCCGTAACCGCCGCACGTTACGCACGACGTCGCCTTGGTGCCCGGCTCGCCGCCCTTGCCGGCGCATCGGTCGCAAAAATCATTTCGTGTAAAATCAATCGAGTGCTCGCTGTCCTTGGCCACGTCGGCAAGGTTGAGCACGATCTCGGTCTGCAGATCGACGCCGCGACCGGAGCGATGGCCGCCGAAGGCGCCAAACAGGTCGCCGAAGATGCTGAAGATGTCGTCCGGGCGCATCCGCGAAAAGTCGTGCCCCGCCACGCCCGACAGGCCCGCATGGCCGAACCGGTCGTACCGGCCCCGCTTCTCGGGGTCGGACAACACCTCGTAGGCCTCGGCGGCTTCCTTGAACTTCTCGTCGGCATCGGGAATGTCGCTGGCGCGGTCCGGATGGTATTTCATCGCGGCCTGGCGATAGGCGCGCTTGATGTCATCGGGGGCGGACTCACGGGCGACGCCCAGGACTTCGTAGTAGTCTTTTTTCTGTGCCACGCTCATGGCCGATCGTCAGGAACCGCCGCCGCTTCGTGCTGAACGTGTAGCGGAACCCGGCGCTGGAAACTCAAATCTGCCGCGACAAAACGATTCGGGCGGGACGGAGGGTGTCCACTCCGCCCCGCCCGATCATGCTTGCAACGTATTCTTCTTATCGGATGGCGTGCGGAATCTCTTTCGCCTCATCCTTGTCTTTCAACTCGGTGATCATGACGTTGGTCGTCAGGAGCAGGCCTGCGACGCTGGCCGCGTTCTGCAGGGCCGTGCGAACGACCTTGGCGGGGTCGATGATGCCAGCCTTGACAAGGTCGGTGAACTCATCGTTTCGGGCGTCATAGCCCCAGTTTCCGCCCTTTTCGAGTACTTCGGCCACGACGACCGCGCCGTCCTTGCCGCTGTTGTCGGCGATCTGCCGGGTGGGCCACTGCAGGGCCTTCGCCAGGATGCGCATGCCGGTCTGCTCGTCGCCCTCGGCCTTGGCGGCGGCCTTTTCGATCGGCTCGATGCAGCGAAGCAGGGCCACGCCGCCGCCGGGGACCACGCCTTCCTCGACCGCTGCGCGGGTCGCGTGGAACGCATCGTCGACCAGGTCCTTGCGCTCCTTGACCTCGATCTCGGTCGAGCCGCCGACGCGAATGACCGCAACGCCGCCGGTCATCTTGGCCAGGCGCTCCTGGAGTTTCTCGCGATCGTAGTCGCTGGTGGTCTTTTCGATCTGGGCGCGAATCTGCTCGGCCCGCGCATTGATGTCGCTCTTTTTGCCGGCGCCTTCGATGATCGTCGTGCGCTCCTTGGCGATGATGATCTTTTTCGCGCGACCCAGTTGGGTCAGTTCGATACTCTCCAGTTTCAGACCGCGGTCTTCACTGATGAACTCGCCGCCGGTGACGGCAGCCAGGTCGCCCATCATGGCCTTGCGGCGGTCGCCGAAGCCGGGCGCCTTGACGGCACAGCACTTGAACACGCCGCGAAGGCGGTTCACGACCAGCGCGGCCAGGGCCTCGCCCTCAATCTCCTCGGCAATGAGCAGGAACGGCTTGCCGACATTGACGATCTTCTCCAGAAGCGGAACCAGTTCGCGCACCGAACTGATCTTCTTCTCGTGAATCAGGATGTAGCAATCCTCCAGGACGCACTCCATCTCGGCCACGTCGGTGATGAAGTACGGCGAGATGAAGCCCTTGTCGAACTGCATGCCTTCGACGACTTCCTTCTCGGTCTCGCGGCCCTTGCCCTCTTCGACCGTGACGACGCCCTCTTTGCCGACCTGCTCAATCGCCTCGGCAAGGAGTTTGCCGATTTCGGCGTCGCCGTTGGCGCTGACCGTGCCGACTTTGGCCACGTCCGCGCTTCCCTTGACCGGGACCGCCAGTTTGTTGATCGTCTCAACCGCGATCTCAACAGCCCTCTCAATGCCGCGCTTCAAGCCCATCGGGTTCGCGCCGGCAGTCACGTTCTTGACGCCTTCCTTGTAGATGGCCTCGGCCAGAACGACGGCGGTCGTGGTGCCGTCACCGGCCACGTCGCCGGTCTTGCTGGCAACTTCATTCACCATCTTCGCGCCCATGTTCTCGAAGGGCTCCGGCAGTTCGATCTCCTTCGAGACCGACACGCCGTCCTTCGTCACCCGGGGCGCGCCCCACGACTTCTGCAGGAGCACGTTTCGACCGGTCGGGCCGAGCGTGACCTTCACCGCGGCCGCGAGTTTGGAAAGGCCCGCCAGGGTGCCCTCTCTCGCGTGCTCCATGAACAACATCTGCTTGGCAGCCATAGTTGATTCCTTCAATTGATGCCGCCGTGACCGCAGTCATGCCGGCGAGTTCTTGCTAGCCACTACCCACTAATCACTATTTCTCAATCACCGCAAGGACGTCGTTCTCCTTGAGAACGGTGTACTTGGTGCCGCTGACTTCCACCTCGGTGCCGCTGTACTTGGCGAAGAAGACCTCGTCGCCGACGCGCACGGACAATTTGCCGCGGTTGCCGCTGTCGAGCATCTTGCCCGGACCGGCCGCGACCACCGTGCCGCGCTGCGGCTTTTCCTTGGCGTTCTCCGGCAGAAAGATGCCGCCGGCGGTCTTCTCCTCGGCGGTGTGCTGCTCAATCACGATGCGATCGTCCAGAGGGTTGATCTTGAACTTGGCCATGTTGATTCGACTCCTCGTAATGTCCCAATCTTGTCTATATATTGATCATGCGTTCGACGGCTTGGTCGAACGTTTGCTTACATCATTCCGCGCATGCCACCCATTCCGCCCATGCCTCCCATCCCACCCATGCCGCCGCCCATGCCGCCCATTTCGTCGTCATGGTCGTGGCCGCCGTGGCCGCCCGCCTTCTTGTCCTCGGGCTTGCTCACGATGCAGCAGTCAGTGGAGAGCAGGATGCGGGCCACGCTGCCAGCGTTCTGAAGGGCCGCGCGAACCACCTTGGTCGGATCGATCACCCCGTCTTTGACAAGGTCGGTGTATTCGCCGGTGGCGGCGTTGTAGCCGAACGCGCCGGTCTTCGCCGACACCTTCGCCAGCACCACGCCCGGTTCGGCGCCGGCATTCGAGGCGATCATCCTGATCGGAGCGGTCATCGCCTCGCGGACGATCTCGACGCCGGTCGCTTCGTCGTGACCGGACGTTTTGACCTTGTCCAAAGCCGATCGGGCGCGAAGCAGGGCCACGCCGCCGCCGGGGACGATGCCCTCTTCAATGGCCGCACGGGTCGCGTGCAGTGCATCCTCGTAGCGGGCCTTCTTTTCCTTCATTTCGGATTCGACCGCCGCCCCGACGTGAATCTGCGCCACGCCGCCGGCCAGTTTGGCGAGCCGCTCCTGAAGTTTCTCGCGGTCATAATCGCTGGTGGTCGCGTCGATCTCGCGGCGGATCATCTCAATCCGGCCCTGAATCGACTTCGACGCGCCCGCGCCTTCAATGATCGTCGTGTTGTCGGCGTCGATTCGAATCTTCTTGGCCTGGCCGAGTTGGGCCACGGTGACTGCATCCAGTTCGATGCCGAGATCCTTGAAGATCGGCTGGCCGCCGGTCAGGACGGCGATGTCTTCGAGCATGGCCTTGCGGCGATCGCCGTAGCCGGGGGCCTTGACGGCCGCAACCTGCAGAATGCCCCGCAATTTGTTGACGACAAGCGTCGCCAGGGCTTCGCCATCGACATCCTCGGCGATGATCAGCAGGGGCCGCTTGGTCTGGGCTACTTTTTCGAGCAGCGGGACCAGTTTGGTCACGCTGGAGATCTTCTCTTCATAGACGAGAACGAACGCCTTTTCGAACGCGACTTCCATCGCGTCGGCGTCGGTGACGAAGTGCGGCGAGAGGTAGCCGCGATCAAACTGCATGCCCTCGACGACATCGACGGTCGTCTCCAGGCTCTTGCCCTCTTCAATCGTAATGACGCCGTCCTTGCCGACACGCTTGAAGCACTCGGCCAGCCGCTCGCCGACGTCGCGATCGTTGTTCGCAGAAATGCTGGCAACGCGAATGATGTCTTCGACGTTTTTGGCGTCGGCCTTCACCGGCTTGGACATGCCGTTCAGTTCTTCAACCGCGGCAATGATCGCCTTGTTGATGCCGCGGCTCAGCGCCATGGCGTCTGCCCCGGCAGCCACGTTGCGAAGGCCTTCCTTGAAAATCGCCTCGGCGAGGACCGTGGCCGTTGTGGTGCCGTCGCCGGCGGTGTCAGAGGTCTTGCTGGCGGCCTCCTTGACCAGTTGTGCGCCGAGGTTCTCGTACTTGCAGGTCAATTCGATCTCTTCGGCCACCGTCACGCCGTCCTTGGTGACGTTTGGCGCGCCCCATCCCTTGTCAATGATGGCGTTGCGGCCGCGCGGACCCAGCGTGGACTTCACCGCCGCCGCCAGTTTCTCCACGCCCGCCAAGAGGGACGCTCGTGCATCTTCGTTGAATGACAGTTGTTTCGCACCCATTTACACATGCCTCCAAAGTCGCCTGATGTATGTCGAAGGGGGTTCGATGAACGCCCGATTCCATTTCATGCCTAACATGCCAGTGACGCCCGCGACGAGCGCGGACTGTCCTCCCGTCTGATTAGCAACCTGCGTGCCGCGGCGTTTGAATGGCAATCAATCTCTTAAGTTTATTAGATGCAACAACTTAGGAATGCGAACCGCGGGATGATCGGAGTCGCGGCTACTGCCAGTCCGGCAGAAGGCCCCACCCGCTGCTGCCGATGTGTCACGGCTTATGCGGATGGAAGGCTATTCAGAAAGCGACGAAGCACGCCCGCAAAGGCCTCAGGTTGCTCCAGCGGCGGGACATGGCCGGCTCCCGGAATGACCTCGAGCACCGAATTCTGGATGGCGGCGTGCATCGCCTTCGCACCGGCAGGCGGGGTGATCACGTCGTGTTCCCCCACCACGATCAGGGTCGGCACATTGAGTTGGGGCAGGGTTGAAGTGAAGTCCGACCGGTTTCGCAGGGCCTCCAGCGCCGCCGCCACGCCCTTGGGCGACGTGTTCGCCATGATTCGATGCCAGGTTTCCTTCAACACCGGATCGACCTGGGGCCCAAAGATCTTGTCCTTCATGCCGTCGGCCACGACATGCGAGCCTTCGGCCAGCACGCGCGTCGCCTGCTCGGCCCGGCCCCTGGCCGCCTCGGGCGAATCGCCTTCGCTTCGCGTATCGATCAGTCCGAGGGCGCGGACCCGCTGCGGGTGGCGCCGTTGAAACTCGAACACGATGTAGCCGCCCATGGACAATCCTACGACAACGACCTGCTCGTTGATTCCGACATGCGTCAACAAGGCGGCGGCGTCATCGGCGTAGTCCGACATGGATGCCGTGGTCGCGGCGGCCTCGCTCTCGCCCATGCCGCGCAGATCCGGAATGATCAATCGATACCGGTCGGACAGAGTCGCAATCACGGGCGACCACATGCGACCGTTGAGCGGAAAGCCATGCAGCAAGAGGACGGCCGGTCCCGTGCCAACGTCTTCATAGGCCATGTCGATGTCGTTGATGCGTGCTCGTTTCATGCGTGCATAATAGCGCGCAGCGGCAGGACTCACCACAAACGGACCAGCAAACCGCTCGCGACACTGGAATTGGCGGCCGGCGGCGATGGAATGCGCCTGATACGAACGAGCCTATTCACCTGAATACCGAACATTGAGGCGTTCGCGCCTCACTGGGCGGATCTGATAACGCGGCCTTCCTCATTTCGACGGGATTGCCATCCGATAACAACCCTGACAAATGGCACGAGGCGGCATGTTGCCGCAGTGCAACATGCCATGCCACGTCCGTGATTCAAAAATTCACCGGTCAATTTGCCTTTGTGCGTTCCCGGTGTAGTTTTTTCTCACGGGGGTCGTGGCGTCGCGTGGACGATGCCGCGGGTAGGTCGGGGGAGAAATCATGGCACTGCGACGATTGGGCGGATTTGCGTTTCTTGCGGCGGGTTGGAGCATGCTGATCTGCGGGTGCGATGCACTCCCGGGTTCCCTGGGCAATGGGAACCCTGCGTCAAACACCATCGACGACACGACGCCGGATGAAGATCCTGGAACGCATGTCGTCATTCCGAGCACCGAAGCGGCGGTCTCAGATTTCAAGAATGCATACGTGCTCTCCGTGCCGCTGGTCGGGGCTTCGCTCGCCGGCGACGCGGCTGGAAAATTCACCGCCCTTGGGGCATCGTTGATCTCGGCCGGCTGGGGCACCGGCACGCTGTCCTTCGATGTCGCCGGCACCGACTGGCTGCCGGCCACCAAGACGGTTCTGACCGAAGCCGCGGCGCGCGGCGGCCTGATTCGAACCTATTACCTGCCCCTGTCCGCGGTGGGCTCCGGCCCGCTGGGCGGCAACCTGGTGGACCTGCGGCCCGCGCCGGGCATGGCCACGGTCGGCGTATTGCCAATTGTCTTCGTCACCACGGACTTCGAAGGCTATCCCGCCTCGGGCGCCGGCCTGGAAGTCGGCCTCTGGTCGCAGCAGACCACCTGCGACACCTGCGACTATTCCGAACCCACCCGCTTTCAGCATCAGATGACGCCGTTGATCTCGTCCATCGAGATCCGCAAACTCCGCGAACTGGGTCTTTGGAATGACCGCCTCGTCGCCATCATCCCGAAGGCGGGTGTGTGGTGGGCCCAGAGTGAGTCCGAGGCGAGCCGTGTTCGCAACTGGATGATCCTTCAACCAACCGGCGGCCAGGCCGGACAGGTGCGGTGTTTGACGAACAGCGGCGTCTGGCCGGAGTGAATGCTGCCGACCTATGCTATAATGGCGCGAGGTGCGAGTATGACGTTTGTCATTCCCAGTGCGTTGGAGGGGCGTCTGCAAGAACTTGCGATCCGTGAGGGCTGCAAAGTGGATGCGCTCATCGAACAAGCACTTCAGTATTACTTGGAACAGGCGGCGATTACGGACTTGACTCCGGAGCAGATTGCTGAGGGTCAGGAGAAGCTATTCGCGGAAATGACCGGGATTGAGCCTTGGGAATCGGGGCCAGAAGGCGATGCCGCGAAATGAAATTTGGTGGGCGAGGCTGCCGTCACCCATCGGGGCCCGCCCTATCGTGATTCTGACCCGAAACGCAGTATTGAGTTCTCTTGACAATATCGTTGTGGCCCTGGTCACTCGAACCGTTCGAGGCATCAACAGCGAAGTCCCACTCGGTCGCCGCGAAGGATTGGCGCAGCCTTGTGTAGTCAATCTGGACAATATCGCCACAGTTCCTCGGAAGCGGCTTGTTCGACTATTGGGTTCGCTTTCAGGAAAACGTGTTGCTGAACTCGATGCCGCGATTAGGTTTGCCTTGAGCATTCAATAGCAACAGCCGACTGAGAATTCGCCCATCTCGCTCCCATGCGCGACCAAAACCCAAAGTTGACGCGAAAATCAACTTCCACACCGCGCCACAATCGAGATGCGATGACAATTGGCTACCTCAATTGTCTCTTCTCGGTTCAGCAGCAGCGTCTTGCCGGCTTCGATGATGATCGCCCGGCCGCCGGCACGATGGACATTCTCCACCGTCGCCGGGCCGATGGTGGGCACGTCGAAGCGCATGTCCTGCTTCGGCTTGGCGGTCTTGACCAGCACCCATCCGCCCGAGCGGCACAGTTCGCCGGCCCGGGCAATCATGCGATCGGTGCCCTCGATGGCCTCGACCGCAATCACATCTTTGTCTTTAATCGCCACTGACTGGCCCACGTCCAGCCGGCCCATCTCCCGGGCAATATGCCAGCCGAGATCGGCATCAGCCTGCTGCGCGGCCGTCAAACCGGTGCGCGTGAGCGTGCCCTCTTCAGCAAGGGCGTCGGCGCAATAGGTGGTCGAGTCGATCAAGGTGATGCCCTTCTCCGCCAGCGCGTCGGCCACGGCGGAAAGCAGCGTGTCATTTCGGCGGTCCTTCGCGCGAAACATCCAGACGCGAATGCTACTCCAATCGGGCAGGTAGGCCCAAACCTGGCCCCAGAACGACAGGCCCGCGGCCTTTGCCTTCACCACGCGGCCGGCCATGACCGCCTCGCGCACCCCCTCTCGGTGAAAGACGCGAATCCACCTGCCGAGTCGCGCGACGCCCGCGTCATAATAGATGTCTGACTCTTTCCGCAACGCGGCATCGGCCGAACCCGTCAGCCCCACCACGACCACGCGGCGGCCGGCCCGCCGCGCCCCGCGCGCCACGAGAAAGGGGAACTCCCCTTCGCCGGCGATGAGACCGAGCGGCGTAGTGGTCAGTGGTGAGCGGCCAGTGGTGAGTGAAGAAGCCATCAGCGATCAGCCCCCAGCCGCCCCACCTGATTTCTACATTCTATATTCTTCATTCTTCATTCCCGACCACGCCGGCCCCGCGATATCATAGGGCAATGCTGGAAGCCACCTTCATCCGCTATTCGCTCCGCAAACTCGACGACCATTTCGCCCAGATCGCCCGCTGCGCGCAAATGCTGTCGCTCGAACAATTGTGGTATCGACCCAACGAAAATAGCAACAGCGTCGGGAATCTGCTGCTGCACTTGCGCGGAAACGTCACGCAATGGCTGATCGGCGGCATCGGCGGCCATCCCATCGAGCGAAAACGTCAGGGTGAGTTCGACCATCGCAACCCTATACCGGCTGAGCGGCTGCTGGCCGATCTGCGCGAAACGCTCGACAGGTCGGCCGATATCCTGAATGATCTGGGCGCCGACAGCCTGACCGGCCGGCACACCATCCAGAATTACCAGGTGAGCGCACTGGAGGCGATCTACCACGTGGTGGAGCACTTCGCCTTCCACACCGGCCAGATCGTCACCACGACGAAGTGGCTGCTGGATTGTGACTTGAGTCTGTATGACGAGCGGGGCCACCGCCGCGACGGCCGCAAGGACGACGTACCGTAGCGGAACGAGTACGTGAGATGGAACAGCCGTCGGCGGCAGCCGCCTGTTCATTCACCGACGCACCCCGCGCGGCGGCGGACGGTTGCCGGTCGGTTTCACGGCTTCACCCTCGGCGCGCACCCATGTCGCCGTGCCGCGCGGCTCGATCAGCGTGAATCGATTCGGCCCGTCAAACTCATAGCGACCCTGCACCAGCGGGCCCATGTTGATGGAACGCTTGAACTCATAGTCGCCCCCTGCCGCGTTGAGCAAGCCCTCCTCGGTCCGCGTGAAGCGAATGCGATAGTTGCCGCCGTCCTGCAGTTCCAGCGTGCCGCGGTATGGCAGATACGAATCGATGAACACCTGCGGATACGACCAGGTCCCCGTGACGGTTCCGTGCTCGTAGCCCGAGTCGCCCGGCCGGAACCAGACAGACGTCGCTCCGCCTGATCCACCCATCGGCAACAGCGACAACTCGGTGTCGTTCGCTTTCACGTCCATCTGGGGCATGTCGAACTTCACCGGACGCAGCATGGCCCGAACACGATCAGTCACCTCCACGCCTGACGGACTGAACGTGAGCACGCCCTGGGCCGCCACGGAAAGAAGATTCTTGTTGGGCGTGATGTTGCTGGTGACAAAGCCGTCGCCGGTGACGTCGACCTCCAGCACATAACTGCCCGATTCATGAATCGTCATCGTCGACACCGCGCCTGTACCCGCGAATGCGGCGGCGACCGTTTGGGCGAGTGTCGATCGGGTGACCGGCAGGCCGGGGATGACGGATTCGGGCTTCATCCGGGCGGTCAGCAATTTCCAGTTGCCCTTGAAGGCCGGCAGATCCGAGGGCCGCGGCGCCGGCGGCGCGGGGGTCACCGGCAAGGGCGTCGCGCCGGGCGGTGCATCGGGCGATTGCGGCGGCACGACCGCAGAGTCATCAGGCTCCAGAGGATCCCGCGAGGCGGTCGCGTCATTTTGTGCGACGGCCCCACCTTTCAAGCCCGACGTGCTGCCGCCCGGCTTGGGCCCGAATCTGTCACGAATGAAGAGTGCGACAAGCGTCAACACGGCGACGCCGGCAATGGCGCTGATGAGCGTCGCATGGCGTTGCAACAGGCCCTGTTGCGACGCCGGTGATCCAAATCCGGCGGACGGTATCGCCTCGGGTTCGGGCTGCGACGCCCGCCCGGTAGGAGACGTCTGTCTCGATGCATCGGGTACGGTGCTGGAAGCAAACGGCGTTCCGCACGCAGGACACTGGGGGCGCGTCGTCGGATCGAACACCGTGCCGCAGACGCAGCGAATTCGCATGCCGGCCATGATCAGGGATCCTCCTTCAACGGCCGGGAAATCCGCGCTTCCACTTCCGCGCGGATCCTGGCCCGATCGGCGTCGCTGGTCGGGACGACGATCGTGCGGCCCGACTCCTCCGTCCGCAGCAGACCGACGAATTCCCATGATTTCGACCCCGACAGCGTGACGGTTTCCAGGGACACCTTGAACCGGCCGGTCGCGTAAAGAGTGCTAACCCGCGTGTCGGGATGCGTCGGCGGCGGGGCATGCATGTAGACGAATATCTTGTATGTCGCGCCCGAACGGGTGCCGTTGATGACCCAGACATCGGGGCCGCTGAAACTGTCGTCGTCCACCCGCATGTCGCCCCGAAACATCGGCAGGTATCTCACACGCGGATCAAACGCCAGAATCTCATTCTTGTCCGACTGAATGCTCGACTCGATGTGCACGTCCACATCCACTGGAACGGCGGACGTCCAATCGGCCTGAACGACAAACGGTTCGTTCAATTCAACGCGGCGCTTGAGGATCTCATTCTCTCGCTGGAGTTCCTCGTTTTGCGCCTGCAACTGGTTCACGCGGTTTCGCGCCGCCTGCAGGTCGTTGCTGAGGCGCGTCACCTCGCGCCGGGCATCGGCCAACTGCCGCTTGACTTCTTCGAGCCTTCGCAGAAGTTCCGCAACGTCGATATCCGTGGTGTCTTGCAACTGCTTGATGGCCTCGTCGATCTGCCGCTGAATGTCATCGATCTGTTTCTGGGCCGCTTCGCGCTGCGCGGTGACGTCCGCGTCCTCCTTGTAGTAGCGCATGAGGATGACCATGATGATGAGGAACGCCCCCATCGCCCCGGAGATGACATCCATCATCGACAGGTTGAAGATGTTGATGTCGCGTCGGGGCATTCGCACGGAGGCTGGCTCCTCGGTCTGCGCGGCGGTTCAATTCTCGACGTACAGCCGGTTGATCAGGTTTGACAGCGTGTACTCGGCCGCGCGGTTGAGCGCGGTCTCTTCGTGCACCTGCACCACATGCTGGATGAACACGAGAATTGCACTCTGCAACAGCGCGATGATCGTGGTGTTGAAGGCAATGCCGAGATTCGACGTCACCCGGCCCAGGTCCATCGCGGTCGGATCGACATAGCCCAGAGCCCCGGCGATGCCCACGACCGTGCCGATGAAGCCGACCGTGGGAATGACCCAGACGATGTAGCGCGTCGTCGAGTACCGCATGTCGACCTGATGCGACAGCAGATCGAGGCTGCTGTTGAGCACGCTGACCGTCTGATCGACCGACCGGCTTGCCTGGAATTGCAGAATGCTGCGATTGACCAGCAGAGGCAGAAAGCCCTCCTTGTTGGCGAAGCGCTCCTTGAGCATCTTGCGAATCGGCGGCAGGTCGCCCGCCTGAAGCACGCTCTGCTCGTCCTCGGGCAGCAGGCTCCAGCGCAGACAGGCGTGTTCGCGTTCGGCGCGATTCCAGCGCACCAGCAGTTCGCCCAGCCCGACGAAAAAGAGCAGGTGCATGATGTTCTGAATGGTGAACGGATAGGGAAAGTCGGAGTTGGACCCGTAATCGAGCCAGAAAATCGCCAGGCGGTTGTCCTTGCCCAGTGCGATCGAAAAAAAGACGATGAGGCCGCAGGCCAGTCCCGCGGCGGCCATCAGCACGGTCGCCCGCGGCAGTCGGTCTGCTGCCACCGCAAGCCGGCGAAACGGGCCCGCCACCCATGTCACGGCAGAATGAGCCATCGCGAACTCCCGAAGCGCCACGCACCACGCAACCGCGCCCACACTACAGGCCGCGCGGCCGCCCCTGCAAAATGAAGACTGGATTGCAATTATCGCGATTTGAGAGACTCACGGCAAGGCAGGTCAAACCGGCAAGATGCGTTTTGCGTTTGACAGCGCCAGTTCTAGCTATAATACTAGCTATTGTTCCAGCCCTCTGGTAAACTGAGGCCTAAGCGATGAGAACCGTACAGATGACGTTGGATGAAGAGCTCATATCCGCAGTCGATCGGGCAGTCCGCAAGTTAGGGACAACACGATCGGCCTTTGCCCGCGAGGCCCTTCGCGAAGCGCTCCTCAGATTGGCCGAGCAAGCCCGCGAGCGACGCCACATCGAAGGCTACCGCCGCAAGCCGGTTAAGCGTGGCGAGTTTGACATTTGGGAGCGTCAACAGGTCTGGCCGGAACCATGAAACACGGCGAAATACGGTGGTATCGATTTGGGCGGCCGGACAAACAACGACCTGTCCTGATCCTCACTCGAACCGCGATCATCCCCTACCTTGGCGAAGTCACGGTCGCCCCCATTACGTCGACGATTCGCGATATTCCATCAGAGGTCTTGCTCTCGGCGGCTGACGGCATGCCGCGCGAATGCGCGATCAACCTCGATCATCTGCAGACAGTCTCAAAGGGAAAAGTTGGGGCCTTGTTGACAACATTACACCCGCGACGGATGGTGGAGGTCCGAACGGCGCTGCTGTTTGCGCTGGGCCTCTGACGGAATCGCCCGCTTCCAATGTCATCGCGCAGAAGTTTCAATCGACGGCGCCGACGCCGATCCGTGCGCGCATCTCAAGTTCAAATGGAGGTGTGACCCGACGACGGCCGCGTTAGGCGATGCCGAATGCACCCAGAAGCGCGTTCAGCCATTGGGTGAACAGGTCGGGCAGTTGCGACGTCACCAGGTTGGTCACCACACTGAGGGCGTTGAAGACCAGGTCGATGATGGCCACGATAAACTCTGTCCGTGGTTCTGTGGTGGGCTCCATGTTTGGGCGTCTCCGATTTCGACTTTCGGGCGAGGGAATCTGCGTCCGATCTTACCCCAATTCATCGGCCTGATTGCACGGCGGACTCTCGCGGCGGCCCGTTTTCAAGGGCGATGAAACCACGCGACACGCCGCTTCGGCCGTTGTGGCGACCCGCGGGACCCCAATATACTGAGGCGGATGGACGCAATTTTGGCCGACGAAGGGGCCGCAGAAACCAAACCCGCGAAAGCCGCCTGCCATCTTGGGGTGGTTTCGTTCCTCAATTCACGGCCGTTGTCAGCGGGGCTGGCCGATCAAACCGGCATTTCGGTCCACCCCGCTGTGCCCAGCCGGTTGCTGGATTTGCTTCTGCGGCGAGACTGCGACGTAGCCCTCCTTCCGGTGGTTGATTTTGCGCGACACCGCAGGACGCTGGTCGGCGTGTCCGACGCGTGCATCGCCAGCGATGGCGAGACCATGACCGTCCGGGTGTTCTCTCGCATCCCACCCGACCGAATCCGCGTATTGCACGTCGATGGCGATTCGCACACCTCGGTCATCCTTGCGCAGGTCGTCTGGCGTGAAATGTACGGCCAGGCGCTTTCGATACTGCCGCTCAATTCACCGGCCCCCACCGAATCCCAACCCGAAGCCGTGCTGCTCATTGGTGACAAGGTCATCCGCGAAGCGCCCCGCGGGTACGGGTTTGAAGTGGATCTGGGCGCGGCGTGGAAGCACCTGACCGGCCTGCCCTTTGTCTTTGCGGCCTGGTTTGGACATCGCGAAATGGACCACGAACACACGGCGGAACTGCTGGCCGCATCGCGCAACGCCGGCATGCGGGACGTCGAACAGGTCGCGGCGCGATTCGCCCCGCAGCACGGCTGGCCGGTCGACACCGCCCTGACTTACCTGCGCGATGTGATGCGCTATACGTTGACGGCCGACATGCGAACGGCGATGGACCGCTTCTTCAGCCTCGCGGAAAGACACGGCCTGCTGCCATGACCACCCTCGCCGCCCCACCGACCGTCAGCCATGCCCGCACGAGCGTCGACGACCTTCGCGCGATGTACCTCGATCTGCCGATCCACGAACTGGGCCGCCGGGCATTCGAATACACGAATCGCCTGCACCCTCAAGACTACCGCACCTACGTCGTCGATCGCAACATCAACTACGCCAACTGGTGCACGGCCAAGTGCATCTTCTGCAATTTCAAGGCCGACGTGCCCGGCGTCAACACCGGCCGGCCAGAATTGCCACAGGGGTATACACTAAGTTACGAGCAGATCGGCCGGAAGATTGAAGAACTCGTCGCCATAGGCGGCACGCAGATCCTCATGCAGGGCGGACTCGTTCCGGCCGACGGCGCCGCGGGGCTGCCGTTCGAGTGGTATCTCGATTTGATGCGGTTCATCCGCAAGAATTATCCAACCGTCCACATTCACGCCTTCAGCCCGCCCGAGATCTTCGCCTTTCACCAGATCTTCAACATGCCCATCCGCGACGTGCTGCTTCGATTGCAGGAAGCCGGGCTGCATTCCGTGCCCGGCGGCGGCGGCGAAATTCTCTCGGATCGCGTGCGCCGCAAGATCGGCTTCGGCAAGACGATGACCGACGAATGGCTCGAGGTGATGCGCCAGTGCCACGCCATCGGCATGCGCACCAGCAGCACCATGATGTTCGGCCACATGGAAACGCTCGACGAGCGGCTGGAGCATCTGCGGCTGTTGCGCGACTTGCAGGATGAGTCGCTGGCGAGAAACAACGGCGGCGGGTTCGGGGCGTACATCTGCTGGACGTTTCAGCCCGACAACACGCCGCTGGGACGAATGAAGAAATTGCCGATTGACAGCGTCGACTCATGTGCCACTACAGAATCAGCAGTGCTGCGTGCCACTGCTGTGTCAGCAGTGCCGAGCGTGAGTAACTTCGCCGCGAGAGAAAGCACTGCTCACAGAGCAGTGGCACATCGCCATCGCCCCCTCAACGATGGAAAGCACCTGCTGCTGGCCGACGCCCACGAATACCTCACCATGCTGGCCCTCAGTCGAATCTATTTAGACAACATACCGCACATTCAGTCGAGTTGGGTGACCATGGGCCCCAAGATCGGCCAGTTGGCACTGTTCTTCGGGGCGAACGACATGGGCAGCGTGATGATGGAGGAAAACGTCGTCAGCGCCGCCGGCACGACCTACTGCCTGAACGAGTCCGAAATCCGCCGACTCATCACCGACGCCGGCTGGAAGCCGCAGAAGCGGGATTACCACTACCGGCCCGTTGAATAAAGGCAGTCCAAAATCCAACGGCGAAGGTGCGGCCGGCCCATTGCCATTACGGCGTCAGCAACTCTACGAAGCCCCTCAAATCGCGACCGTCGACCAGTTCGTCATCGTTGAGGTCGCCGTTCTCAATACACCCGTGGAATTCCAGGTACAGACCCGGATCGGTCAACGCCATCACCATAGCCTCGATGTCCTGCACGTCCACCGTGTTGTCGCAATTCAGGTCGCCCGGGGTCGGTGGCGGCGGCGGCTCGGGCACGATGGTAAAGGACAGATTCGTGTCGGCGAACGGGTTGCCATTCGGCCAGGGCGAAATTCCGGAGTTGGGAAAGTGGACGATGTAAATCTGGTAAAAGCCGGCCGGCAAATCCGTGTAGACGAGGGTCTCGCTGTCGTTCAGGTCGAGCGTCGTGAAGGCCCCCAGAAATCGCACCTCGTGGTTGATTGCCATTGCATTCTCCACGGATGAGCCACTGCCGTTTGCGTTGGACGTGGTGGTCACGCCAATGGTGATATCAAACGGCGTGTCGGCGATGAATGAATACTCGAAAACGCCTTCGCCCTCGAACGAACCGGTCGGCGGTGGATTCCCCCCGGGCGGCACCGTGTTCACCGCATTCCAGTCAATATGTATGGTGGCGTTGCCGGACAACCCATCCGCGGCAACCTGCGCGGTCGTCGAGGCCGATACCTCGCAGGACAGCGCCGTACTGGTGCTGTCGAAGGCATGCGTCGAAACGGCGAAGTCGCCTGTCGTGCCGATGGCCGACTCGATATCCGGCGGGTCGATCGGATTGGGCATGATCCATGCATGTGCCCTGGATGACACAATCGTGGAGGTCGGAAAAATCTCTGCCCGCAACAAAGTGGGCCATGCGAGAAACGCGGTGGTGATCGCGGCAAACTGAACAATTGGATTGGTTGAACGATTCATGAAAAACGACGCCTCCGACGTGTTTAGGACTCCCTCTGCGGACGGACGTAACGCACTCGTCCGTTGCTCTCAGTCTTTCCACCTGGCAGGCTGATCTTTCATGTTTCAATCAAAATTTCCCAAACCAAGGCAACCAATCTGCAATCTGAACCAACCCGCCGCTCCAGCGGGATGGCACAACCCCCGGCAGGCTGCGTCTCGCAAGGACCGGAAACCCCGTAGAGATCGTGTTCGCCATCGCACGAATTTCTCCGGCGCCATTGACTCCACGTTCACAAGTCCTTAGTTTGTAGGCAGTTCGCCGTGGCCGACGGATCGGCTGCGTCGAACCCGCTGCACCCGTCGGCCATCATCGGAGGCGAACCGCACGTGGCCTCTCTCGACGAAGCACCGATTCTCGCCTTTGCCGCCGCCAGTCATTCGGGCGGACCGGCCGGCATCGATGTCGCCGACGACCCCGACTACCTCTACATCAGCGGCGAACTCGACAAACTCGACAGCCTCGAGGCACAGGAATCCGCCAAGGCCCGCGGCGACGATCCGCAGCCCAATTGGTTTGAGATCGAACTTCGCGCCCAGCGACTCCTGGAAACCAAGACCAAGGACATGGTGCTGGCCTGCTGGTACGCCATGGCCCTGTTCCACCGTTACGAATACGCCGGTCTGTCGGCCGGGCTCGGCCTGATCAACGAATACGTCAAGTCGTGGGAGGCCATCTTCCCCGAGCGGGAGCGCAAGAAGAAAGCCCAGATCGAGGCCCTTGGCGAACGGTTCATCGTCGGCGGCATGAGCGAGTGGTTCAGGCACAAGCCGCTGCAAGCCACCGCGCCGGCCGACGCCTTCGACGCCGTCGACAAGGCGGTGCAACGCGCCGAGTCGATTCGTGACGCCGTCGGCGCAAAGATGCCGGACGACAAGCCGGACCTCGCCAAATTCATCAGCGCGTTGAAGGGCTTCGCGGGGTTGCGTCCGAAGGCAGAAGCGCCCGCGCCTGCGCCCGCGCCGGGGGCGACCGCATCGACGGGCGCCGCGCCGGCCACAGGCGGAGGTGGCGGTGAAGCAACCTACACGCCGACGGCCGTCGCCGATGTCAGCGGCGCCATGACGGCGATCTACGGTGCCGTGAAGTTCCTCCGCGAAGCCGATATGGCCAACCCGGTTCCCTATGCAGTCATCCGCGCTGCGAAGTGGGCCAAGGCGTCGCTTCCGCCGCCGGGCGAAGCGCGAACGACACTCCCGCCGCCGGAAGCCGCTCTGTTGACCAAACACGCGGCGCTCTTTCAGGAAGGAAAATGGGAGCCATTGCTCAAGGCCGCCGAGGCGGACTTTCGGGGCAACGACCCGCTCTGGCTGGACCTTCAGCGCTACGTCTGCGCGGCCATGACCAATCTTGGGGCCCCGTTTGAGTTGGCGAAGAAGTCGGTCATGGCCCTGACGGGCGCGTTGGTGCAGCGGCTCGGACCGGGCATCTTTGAACTGCGCTTCAAAAACGGCACACCGCTCTGTTCCGGTGAGACTAAGTTGTGGATTGAGACCGAGTGTGCCGTTTCCTCCGGTAGGCCTTCCGGGGGCGGCGGCGGCGCGGCCGCAAATGGAAAGTTGACCGAGGCCTACGAAAAGGCCCGCGGCATGGCCGGATCCGGCAAACTCGCAGAAGCCCTGGCCGAATTAAACGAGGGATTGGCGGCCTGCGCCCAACGGCGCGACCGGCTGCTCTGGCGGCTACGCATCGCACAGTTGTGCGCCGATGCCGGCAAGCACGCCGTGGCCGTGCCGCTGCTGGAGCAATGCCAGGTGGACATTGAGCGGCACCATGTCGAGGAATGGGAGCCGGCGGTGGCCGCCGAAGTGGCCCATGCCTTATACCGCTGTCGCAAAGCCCTCATGGCACTGGAAAAGCAGCCGACGCCGGAGTCCCGCGAGCGACTTTCCGGCGCGTTTGCATGGCTGTGCCGGCTGGACCCCCCCGCGGCATTGGCGCTGGAGCCCAACTCGAATTAGAATAGGACGCACGGAAACAGTCATCGCAAAGGAGCCTCATCATGGCCAAAGGACCGACTCAGGCGCGACAGTCCCGCGTGAACATCGTCATCTCCGAAGGGCTTCGCGGCAAAGCCGAGCCCGAACTGCCGTTCCGCATGCTGGTCATGGGCGACTTCACCATGAAGCAGGACAAGCGGGCGATTCAGGATCGAAAGGCCGTGGACATCAACAAGTCCAACTTCGACGCGGTCATGCAGAGCATGAACCTGTCGCTGGACGTGTCGGTGGCCAACCGCATTTCGGGCGAGGGCGAGTTGCCGGTGTCGCTGAAGTTCGGCAATCTCAAGGACTTCCGCCCCGAGGCGATCGCACGACAGGTGCCGCAATTGAAGAACCTGATGGAACTGCGCGAGGCCCTCAAGGCCCTCAAGAACCCCCTGCGTGACAAGAATGCCCAGAAGGCCATCCTCGACGCAATCAAGGATCCGGCCGTCAAGGAGCAGGTCATGAAGATGGTGGGCGGCGAGGGCGCCCCGCAGGGCTGATCGCGTCGCACACCGCGCGGCCCGGCATGCCGCGACCGGCGTCTGAATTCAAATCGAGTCATTCCCATGGGACCGACGTAACGGAGCATCTCAAATGGCGGAACAACCACAGCAGGACCAGGCGGCGGCGGCAGCATCCACGACAACGGTCGATTCCGTCGTCGACGGCCTTTTCAGCAGCCTCGACCTCGACCGGGATTACGAGAAACTCTACAAGGACGGCATTCGCGAGATCCTCAAGCGCTCCGCCGGCATGGACTCCAAGCACCTGGCGGTCAATCCGCAGCGAGTGGACGACTTCATCGCCGAAATCGACCAGCAACTCAGCGCCCAGGTGAACGAGATTCTCCACAACAAGGACTTCCAGAAGATGGAATCGGCCTGGCGCGGCCTGTGGTACCTGGTCGACAACACCGAGTTCCGCGCCAACATCAAGATCGAAGTGCTCAACACCTCCAAGGAGGATCTGCTGGCCGACTTCGAGGACGCCAAGGACTGGCAGAAGTCCGGCCTGTTCCGAACCATCTACAAAGATCAATACAACACCCTGGGCGGCAAACCCTACGGCCTCATGGTGGGCAACTTCGAGTTCGACAACCGCACCCCCGAGGTCGACCTGATGAAGAAGATCGGTCAGATCGGCTCGGTCGCGAAGTGCCCCTTCATCGGCGGCGTCTCGCCGCAGATGTTCGGCAAGAAGGAGAATTCGTTTGAAGGCCTGCCCAAGATGGCCGAGATGTACGAAATCTTCGAGCAGCCGCAGTACACCAAGTGGAACGCCTTCCGCGAGTCCGACGACGCCAAGTACGTCGGCCTGGCCATGCCGCGGTTCCTGCTGCGCAAGCCGTACACGATTGAAGATCAGGATGTGAAGGAGTTCGTCTTCCAGGAGGACGTGCGCAAGGAAGACCACGATCGATATCTGTGGGGCAATGCGGCCTTCGCCCTGGCCGGCCGCATGAGCGAGAGTTTCGCGTCGTTCGGCTGGTACAACAACATGGTCGGCCCCAACAGCGGCGGCACCGTGCCGAACCTCCCGCTGCACCAGTACGAGTCCATGGGCCAGCACCAGACCAAAATCCCCACCGAGACGCTCATCTCCGAAGACATGGACGTCGACATCTGTAATTTCGGCTTCATCCCGCTGGTTTACCGCCGCGACAGCGACAACGCCGCCTTCTTCGAGGCGCCGTCCGCCCGCCGCGTCGGCAAGTTCCCCGATACCCCGCAGGGCAAGGAGGACGAAACCCGCGCCCGGCTCAGCGCCGCCTTCCCGTACATGATGATCGCCTGCCGCCTGTCGCATTATCTCAAGGTCATCTGGCGAGAGAACATGGGCCGCGTCATGGACGCCGACAAGATGACCCGCGAGATCAACGACTGGCTCAAGCAATACTGCAACAACAGCAGCAGCATCACCGACGAACTGGCCTCGCGCTACCCACTGAAGGAGTGCAAGGTCCGCAGCGAGCCGGTCCCGGGCAAGCCGGGCATGTACAAGTCCGAGGTGCAGATGATTCCGCACTTCAAACTCAAGGGCATGGAAATGACCCTGACCATGGTCGGACAATTCGACGAAGCGCCGAAGTGATCCGCCCCGGGCCGGCGAAAACGGCCCGTTGTTCGCAGTAGCCGCAGCCCGCGGCGCGACTTTTTTCGTCCTGTCATGACCCAGGCGCCGAATCGCCCGCGCCGTGTGGTACAATTGCGCGTGCCTCGCAAGGCCAGGAGTGCCACCCCATGCCAACGCCGTGCAACCTGACTGTCAGCGGTATTCCCGGCGGATCGGAAAAGGAAGGCCGCGAAGACTCCAGCGACGTCTTTGAAGTCGAGCATCAGGTACACATGCCGTCCGACACGGCCACGGGCGTCTCCACCGGCATGCGGATTCACTCGCCCCTGCGTGTGACCAAGGTGATTGACAAGGCCTCGCCGAAACTGTTTCAGGCCCTCTGCGAAAACCAGAATCTGGACGAAGTATCGCTGGATTTCTACCGAATCGACCCCGATTCCCGCGCCGAGGTGAAGTACTACACCATCGTGCTGAAGAACGCCCGGGTATCGCACTTCCGGCCGTTCATGCCGGTCGCATTTCTTCCCGTCAACGAGTCGTTCCGACACATGGAGCAGGTTTCGTTCATTTACGAGACCATCGAGTTGACCTGGATTCCGGACAACATCATGGCGATGGACCAGTGGAAAGCGCCGGGCGCCAGTTAGCGTGTGCGGGGGTTCCGTCGGTGCTTCCATTTCCGCAGAGACGCGATCATGGGGTTTCTTGAGCGAATCAACGATCGTGAACGGCGCGGCGAGTCGCTTGAGCGCGAAGACGATTCCGTGGACGACATTCTGGAGTCCATCCGGGCCAATCTGCAGCGCGTCTTCGCCAGCCGCCACGGCATGAGCATCTCCAGGGTAGACGACAAGACCAACGGCCGCGTGCGGTACGGCCTCCCCGAAATCACCAACATCTATGCCGGCGACCGCGGCGCCCGCGAGCGCCTCCGGGCCGACATTCAGTCAGCCGTCGAGAATTTTGAGCCGCGTTTGCGCCGGCCCCGCGCCGCGGTCCGTGCGGAGGACGAGGCCGGTCAGACCCGCTCCATCGTCGTTCAGATCACCGCGAGCATCCTGCTCAACGGCCGCGACCACGGCGTCCGCTACGACGTCCCCATCACCCGCGACGGACAGTTTCACGTGCAGGCGTGAACGAGGTTGCCGCGGCATCGACAAGTTTGAATGTTCCCGCTTCCGCCCGCATTAGGCGGACCTGCGCCCGTGCCTCCGAAAATGCCGCACGTGGCGCGGCTGAAAAGTTAGGCGCGACCGCATAATCGACGTGAATGAAACACTTTCTGCCCCGCGGCGCTTCCGCGCTGCCCAGTGGCGCTTTGCTTCAGCCCAGCGGGAAGTCCGCGCTGCCCAGCAGCAAAGCGCCGCAGCCCAGTGGAAAGTCCCCGCTGCCCAGCGGCGAGTTCGCACAGCCCGAAAAAGCCATGGCCGCCAAAGGCCACGGCCATGCCACCCGCCGCGACTGTTTGCTACAATGTGGCAAATGGTTGGCATAGAGTCGAGCAGCGGAGAACGAACATGGCGTCCGCAAATAAAGAACACGACCCCGATCGCCTTTGGCTAAACAAAGGCGCCACTTTCAACGTTGCCAATTCCTTGAGTGGCTTGCCGTCATACAATCGCAATCACTATGGCTGGTATCTGAACATTCTCGCCGATGGTAGATACGAAGTCGCCTACGACGACCCTGGAAATAACGATTGTCTTGGAGCTATTGCATCACCGAGCGTCCTCTTACAGACGGATGTTGTGACGCTCGGCGAAAAGACTGACGAAGGCGAGTTAGTCAAATCCGTCCGTCAGACCTGGGGCGAGATTGTGAAGCAAATCCGGTTGCGATATGATTTCTTGTTTGAGTTTACAAAGGCCTCGCGCGCATTCGAGATGTTTCTTGCGGCAACGTACCGAATGGATGGATTCGACGAGGTAATATTAACGCCTCGATCTAACGATCGCGGCCGGGATGTCATCGCGTCGAAAACTGGAAGGCGGATTCTTGAGCAGGCGAAGGCTTATGGAGTCAAAAGACGTGTCACCCATGAAGAAGTTCGGGCAATGGCTTCGTCGTGCTACGGGACAGAATTCCCAGCAGGGGCGCAATCACGACAACGTCGGATTTTTCACCCACTATCTACTCAAGTGATGAATTCCAGGGGTTCGTTCCGGACAAGCTTGAGTTGCGAAACGGATCGCGACTTTGTGAATGGGTGTTTTCTCTCGTCGAACAGCCGAGTCAATCGAAGCAAAGCATGTAGCTAATCAGATCGTGACGAGTGTGAAAACGGCCGCTGCGTAGCCCGGCTAGACTGTTCCCGAGGGCAGCCGCCGTTATCTGATTGCGACATGCGTCAATAAATCACGGCCTAGCCCGTTGCGGCTGGTGCGAGAATCCGTTCTCGCTCCCACTTTCGCGGAATTCTATCCCGTGTATTGGATTCCCTCGGCAGCATGAAGCATGTGGGAACGGATTCCCACGGCGGGGGTTGCGAGATAGGAATCACGCACCAGGAAACATCAGTTTCCGCCTGGATGCATCTCGCGCGCCAGTTCGGCTTCGGCCGCGATGAAGCCGAAGGCCGGCCACTCGTCGCCGTTGACCACGCGCTCGAACGCGGCCAGGGCCGCCGACTTGTCGCCGGCCAGCAGGTGCAGGCAGCCGATGCCGTAGCCCATGGTGGCACTATCCAGGGCGCTCGCTGGTGCGTAATTCCCTTCTCGCACCCACTTTCGGGGGAATCCCTTCCCACGTCCGGTCCCTTGCCTCGCACCTTGAAAGACGTGGGAACGGATTCCCACGGCCCAGGGTGCGAGATAGGAATCTCGCACCAGCGAATCTCGCACCAGCGAAGTATTGGCTTCGCAGTCACGGCAAGGTCCATGCCTCGGACGAGGCCGCCTAGCCTCCATTCTTTTCCTTGCGTCGCGACTCATTGCGAGCGCAAAACTGATCAGTCTTGATGCAACGCAAGGTATCGTCTGCCCGATCTCCCCAATCCCTTCGCTTCGTGCTGTAGTCGGGCTCCCACAGATTCTGATCCATGCCTCTTTAGCGCACCTGCCGCTCACGATTGGCGGGCGTGCCGCTCATGGCCTTCGAAATCGAATGAGGTAGTTTTCCTTCAGGAAATCCGCCGGCGGATCGTTCAGCGGCTCGAACCCGCTGTCGATCAGTTCCTGCGTCACCGTCTCCTGTCCGGCGCGCACGTGCTCCAGGATCCATGGCCGGCTGACGCCCTCTTTTCGAATAAAGTCGATGACCACGAGCGTGCCGCCGGGGCGCAGGGCGCGGTGGATCGAGGCCATCTCGGTTCGCGGATGCTCGAAATGGTGGTAGGTGTCGCAGATGAACGCCAGATCGATGGACCCCGGCGGCAACTCGACCGAGTCCTCCTTGCCCAGCACCGTGACGATGTTGGTGCGACGCTGCTGCGCGGCCCGCGTGCGGATGCGCTCCAGGAACGCCGGCGTAATATCCACCGCATAGACCATGCCGGACGGCCCGACAGTGTTCGAGAACAGTTCCGTCATGAAGCCGGTGCCCGCGCCGATGTCCGCCACCGCCATGCCGGGCGTCACCCCGCTGGCCGCGAGAATGGCGAGGCGCTGGGTGAAGATCTCGCGGCTCTCCGATTCGAACTTGCCGGCCCACTCGTCGACATTGAGGTCCTTCTTCTTGTATTCATCGTTGATGCCCGGCCGGACGCTCGGCTCGGAAACGGCCGGTGCAGATGACGGCTCTGCATCTTGACGTGAAGCCGTGTGTGCGGAACAACCGCAGCCAATCGCGGCCAGGAAGGCCGCCATATAAGAAAAGTGGCGAATCAAATAGCGTGACATGCAGGCAGGATATCGCGGGGCTGGTTTGGAGGGAATGCTGCGACAGCGAACCATCAGGGCTGGCAACGGATGCAATGAGGAACCCCTCGACCACGGGCTTGAAGCGATCGTTAGGGTGTGATTCGCCGGGGCGCTCGGCGCCAACGGCGAGATTCAAAACGGGATGTTCCAGAATGACCCTCTGCCATGCCTGCCGCGCCCGGTAAGTCGCGAACGGGGTCGACATTCAGGCTGCTAACCGTGCTCGCGTGCGGATGAGCCCGCCCGCGTCACCTGGTTGACGGCTGGGTCGTCAACGCGGCCTGTTGCTCCGGCGTCAGGAGTCGTTCGAGACGTGGCTTGAGTTTCCGATCGAAGATCATCTGTACCGGACCGAGCAACCTCTCCCGTTGCTTTTCGATCGCCTTCACGGCGTGCGCTGGTTGCGACGTGCTGGCCTGGTTTGTCGCTTTCGGATCTTTCGCCTCGATCTGCCTGGCATCGCCTGTATCTTTCTCGAGATCGTCGAACTCCTTGCGGTGCTTTTGCATGTATTCGTAAGCCTGACCCTGACACTCCTTGTGGATTCGCCACGCCTGACGGGTCTGGTCCAAATTCAGACGATGTCGAAAGATGAACCGCCGGACGAACTCCTCCCAAAGACCCGGCTCGTATGCGGCACCTGCCAGACCGAGCGTCTCCAAATCGTAGGTCTTGGGAGTACGGCCTTGTCCTTTTCCCTTCTTAACGTCGTCAAGGAAGGCTTTGTATCGCGAATTGTCGATCCTGCCTTCCTCCACGCCCTTGAAGTAGTCCTCGGGACTGATGGCCGTGTGGCCATCCCACATGCGAACCTCGTTCAGCCCCTCGCGACCCAGGTTGCATCCGGGGTATATGTCGAGGTCGTTGAGGGTCAACTCGCGGAAGTCGGCCGGGTCGTCGAACGCGGCTGAAAGCACCGTGACCTGTTTGACTTTTTTGCCGCGAATGAAAAACGTCGCTTGCCGCGGAAACCAGACATCACCGAATTGCTCGTATTCGGCCCTGCACTCCGAAACCAGGACGCCACCGGACGTGTACGTGCAGCGTACGGGAGCATAATCCTTGGATTCGTCAATATACCATGTCTGCTCGGAACCGTTGGCAGACCGTGCGGTGACTTCGTGGATGGGGCCGTCGACCCGCTCCGAGTACGACTCGGCCGGATTGGGCGAGAGACGGTCCAGAGTCAGCCAGGCGTGACCGGTCGGCGTCAGGCCCAGGGTGCGGATGTCGAACATGGGCCTGAAGCTCGCTGGATTGACGTATGCAACGACCGTAGGCGTGTCTTCCGTGTGCGTCCACTGTTCGCGATTCTTGAGCAACACGTAGTCTTTGGAGCAGGAGAAATACTCGCCGAGTTGCGCGGGACGCATGACGCCGTCCTTATCGCCGTGAATGATCCGAAGGTGGTCGCACCCGACGAAACGTGACGTAGCGTATTCCTCGCGGCCGTTCAGTGACTCTCCGGATCGCATCCATTCGATGCGCCCGCACGTTGGTCGCCGCCGGGCGTCCTCCATTCGGCGAAGCGCCTCCGGCTTTTCAACCTGTGTCAGACTCAGGCAAAGGAGGATCGCTACAAAATGAAGCATGGCTCAACTCCAAGACTGTTCGCGCCTGGAATATAAGACATCGACAATGATACACTTGCGCTTGCTCGCAACCACAAGCAAACCACCCTATCCGTCGAAGACAATCGCCGTTTCGACCCTTGTGCGAGATGGGAGATGGGACTTTCGCACGAGCGAATTCCCATGGCACGGGGCGCGAGATGGGAGTCTCGCATCGGCGACCCTCCTCACCCCAACCCCATCAGGCCTCTTATTCGGGCGCCGTCAGTCTCTCGGGCGAGGGAGCGTGACCCTGCCCTAACTCTTGACGCCACGGTATGATGCGCTTCGCGAAATCCCTCGCGCCGGAGCATCGTGCAGGTGAATCGGGCCTATTACGAACAGGAACTGGAATTCCTTCGGTCCAACGCACCGGAATTTGCCAAGGACAATCCGCGCATTGCCCACATGCTGGCCAACCCGGGGTCCGACCCCGACGTCGATCGGCTGATCGAGGGCGTTGCGTTTCTCTGCGGGCAGGTCCGGGCGAAACTCGACGACGAATTGCCGGAACTGACCCACGGCATGATGGCCCTGCTGTGGCCGCATTACCTGCGGTCGATCCCCTCGCTCTCGATCCTGGAGTTCATCCCCGATCTGGAGGCCATGCAGGGACCTCTGCTCATTCCCAGGGACTCGGAGTTTGCCGCAAAGGCCATCGAGGGCACGCGCTGCCGCTATCGCAACTGCTGGGACACGATGGTGCGACCGTTGTCGCTTTCCGAGGTGAAACTGGAGACGGCGGCGGCGCGCCCGCTGGAGTTGAAACTGCTCTTCCGCTGCCCGGCCAAGGCCAAACTCGCCGAACTTCAACTCGACCGCCTGCGCCTGCACCTGACCACGCCGCGCAATCTGCGCTCGGCCTTCACGCTGTACCACCTGCTCGCGGCGACCACGTCCGTCGTCACGGTCTCCGACGGGTCAACCCAGCACGGTCGACCGGAGATGCAGTTGCATCCTGACCGGGTCGTGCCCGGCGGCATCGATCGGGCTGAAGGCGTCCTGCCGTTTCCGGATCGCTCGTTCGTCGGTTATCGCCTGCTGCAGGAGTATTTCGCGCTCAAGGATCGCTTCCTGTTCATCGACGTGCTCGGTCTGGACCGCGTCATCGACCGCCTGAAACTGACCGACACGCTGGAAATTTCGTTTATGTTCGACCGGCGGCCGGACGTGCTGCCGACGCTGAGCAGAGATGACATTCGTCTGCATTGTGTGCCGATCATCAACCTGTTCGATTTGTCCGCCGAGCCGATCCGCCTGCTGCACGATCGCACGCGCTACCTGATTCAACCGGCGCGAACCGGCGGACTGGCCGATCGACGGCATGCCGAAGTCTATTCGGTGGACGACGTGGCCGGCCTGGTGCGGGCCGAGGGGCTGGAGTCCCGAGCGTATCGCCCCTTTTTCGATTTCAAGCATTCGGCCATCGGCGGACCGGGCGACGCAACCTTCTTCCATACGAGCATCGTTCCGAATGTGAAAAAAGGCGACCTGCGTTTCGGCACGGACACCTACATCTCCTTCGTGGTCGGCGGGCGAACCGACATCATTCCGCCCGATGAAACCGTTTCGATCGAACTGACCTGCACCAACCGCGGCCTGCCGACGCAGTTGCGGGCCGGCGACATCTGCGAGCCGACCGACCACTCGCCGGCCGGGGTGAAGTTCCGCAACATCATCAACCCGACGGCGACCGTCTCGCCGCCGATTTCGCGCAGCCTGCACTGGAAACTCCTCTCGCACATGGCGCTGAACCATGTCTCACTTTGCGACACGAGTCATTTTCAGCGGCTGCTGCAGGTGTACGACTTTCAGGCTGAGCACGATGCCCAGCGCGCCCAGGACACGCGCCGCCTGATCGAGGGCATCCGATCGATCCACTCCGTCTTTGAGGAGCGCCTGATTCGCGGATCGCCGGTGCGCGGGGTCCGCGTCGACGTGGAACTGGACGAGGAGTGCTTCGCAGGCGAGGGCGACGCCTATCTCTTTGCGACCATTCTGGAGCGGTTCTTCGCGCTCTACGTCACGGTCAACGGATTCAGCCAGACCAATCTGAAACTCATCCGATCGGGCTGGGTCAAGCAGTTCCCGCCGCGCTGGGGCGAGCAGATCACACCGGGCCAGACCAGGAGTGATTATGCACACTCGCACTGAGGTCGATTCACCCCGTCCCCAGCCCTCGCCCGCAGCCCTCGAAACAGTGGCCGCCGAAGGCCATCGCTTTGACTTTTTTCAGATCGTCTGGTTGCTTCAGCGATTCACCAATGATGCCACGCCGGTCGGCGGCCCGGGCCCCATCGCCGGCGAGGCGCTTCGATTCAGGCCGCACCTGTCGATGGGTTTTCCCGCGACCGACGTGCGCCGCATCACGCCGCTGCGCGACGACGACGGCAAGGTGGACCGCTTTCGCATCGATGCGACCTTTCTGGGCCTCTACGGCGTCAGCACCCCCCTGCCGCTGCATTACGCCATCCGGGTCCTGCGCACCGTTCAGGAGCAGAATCAACACGCCGATGCCGCCGCCGTCGAACAGTCCGGCGAAGCGGGCGAAGATGACACCTTCTTCCAGTCGTCGCCGCTTCGCGATCTGCTCGACCTCGTGCACCATCGCATTTTGTCATTTTTCTTCCGGGCCTGGCTCAAGTACCGCCACTATGCGGCCTTTCCGCTGAACCAGTCCGACCCGATGTCCGACTATCTTTCGTGGCTCATCGGATGCCCGCCGCATTTTGACGACGCGACCCTCGGCGTTCCCCGCCTGCAACTCATCCGCTACGCCGGCACGCTCACCCAGCATCCCCGGTCCGCCGCGTCGCTCGAGGGCATGCTCAGGGACTTCTGGCCGGGGCTGCCCTTTCAGACCCGCCAGGCCGTCGGTCGCTGGGTCGCCCTGCCGCCGTCCAACATGCACCGCATGGGCGCGGCCAATTCGTCCCTCGGCATCGACATCAGCGTCGGCGAACAGGTCCATGACCTCAGCGGCGCCTTCGACATCATCCTCGGGCCGGTCGACTGGGGGACCTACCAGGCGTTTCTGCCGGATGCAGGCGAGTTCAAGCGGGTCCACGCATTGACCCGGCTCTTTTGTGTCGATAGGCTCGGATTTTCGGTTGAAATCCAACTCCTGCCGGACCAGGTGCCGGAGATGACCCTGGGCGGCACGGGACCCGGCAGCCGCCTGGGATACACCAGTTGGGTTCGCACCGGCCCGATGGGGCCCGTTTCGGTCCGTTTCGAAGCGGAACGATGAGTCCGCTGAGCGCGGAATCGGTCATTAACGCTCTAATTGTCTTTTTTAGGCTCGCACCAGCCGGAGGAATGCCAGCGCATGTCGACGACGCCCACAGTCAACGCAGACGATCTTCGCAATCTGATCCGCCGGCTCGATGCCGAGTCGATCCAACTCTTTCAGGCCGCCACCAACGCCTGCGGCACCCGCTCGCACTATGAAGTCGCGCCGGAGCATCTCCTTCTGCGCATGATGGACGACGCCACCGGCGACGTCACCAAGATCCTGAGCGCCTTCAAGATCGATCGGGCCCGCGTTCGCCGCGGGCTTCAGCAGGCATTGGACGCATTCCCGACCGGGCACACGTCCAAGCCGGTGGTGTCGGCCCGCCTGATTCACCTGCTCTCGGCGGCGGCGGTGCTGTCCGAGGAGATGGCCATCGATCAGATTCGCCCGGGCCTGATCCTGTTCGCCATCGCGCTCAATCCGCAGTTGACCAAACTCGCGGAACTGACACCCGAACTGGAGCGGATCGACACCGATCAACTTCGCGATCATTTTCAGGAGATCGTGCAGATGGCGCCGGCCACCGGCGGCTCGACGCCGTCTCAGGGCAAGGGCGGCGGCAGCGGTGCACCGGGTGATGCCAATGTGCTGGAGCAGTTCTGCGTCGACCTGACCGCGAAGGCCGCCGCCGGACAGATTGACCCGGTCTTCGGACGCGACTCGGAAATCCGCCAGATGATCGACATCTTCGCCCGGCGGCGCAAGAACAATCCGATCCTCGTCGGCGAGCCGGGCACCGGAAAAACCGCGATTGTCGAAGGGCTGGCCGTGCGAATCGCCGAAGGCGACGTGCCGCCGTCGATGCGCGGCGTGAAACTGCTCAGCCTCGACATGGGTCTGCTTCAAGCTGGCGCCGGCGTCAAGGGCGAGTTCGAAAATCGCCTGAAGAACGTGATCAATGCCATCAAGTCCAGCGAAACGCCGATCATCACCTTCATCGACGAGGCCCACACCCTGATCGGCGCCGGCGGGCAGGCCGGCGGCGGCGACGCGTCCAACCTGCTCAAGCCCGCCCTGGCCCGCGGCGAACTTCGCACCGTCGCCGCGACGACCTGGGCCGAATACAAGAAATATTTTGAGAAGGACGCGGCCCTCGAGCGCCGGTTCCAACTCGTGCGCTGCGAGGAGCCCTCTGTCAATACTACCGTCGTCATTCTTCGCGGCCTCAAGGAGCGATACGAAAAGCACCACAAGGTCATCATGCTCGACGAGGCGATCACCGAGGCCGCCCGGCTCTCCAATCGATACATCTCCGGACGCTTTCTTCCGGACAAGGCGGTTGACCTGCTCGACACCGCCGCCGCCCGGGTCGGCGTCGGGCTCAGCACCACGCCCGCGAGCCTGGAGGACATCGATCGCGAACTGGGCCACATCGAAACCGCCCTCACCGCCATGGCCCGTGACAGCGCAACGGGCATGTCGATCGACGACGCCGGCGTGAAGCAATTGGAGGAACGAAAGGTCCAACTCATCGCCGATCGCGAGAAACTGGATGCCCGCTGGAAGTTGGAGTTGGAGGCGGTCAACAAGGTGCATGAACTTCGCGGCAAACTGCAGGCCTTCCAAAGCGACAAGCCGGCGAAAGATGCGTCCGCGGGCGGAAACGGCGGCGCCCAGGCGGCGCCCGCGCCTGCCGACGACCCCGCCCTGCTGAAATCAATTGACGAAGCGATCAAGGCCTTGCGCAAGATTCAAGGCGAAGAGCCCCTGCTCCATCCGCATGTGGATGGCGCCGCCGTTGCGGCGGTCGTCTCCGACTGGACCGGTGTGCCCGTCGGCCGAATGGTGCAGGACGAGGTCTCCGCGATCCTGGAAATTGAAAAGCGGCTCTCGGGCCGCGTGGTCGGTCAGGATCATGCACTGGCCGTCATCGCCGACAAATTGCGCGCATCGAAGTCGGGCCTGGGCAATCCGGATCAGCCCATGGGCGTCTTTCTGTGCGTCGGCCCCAGCGGCGTCGGCAAGACCGAACTCGCGTTGGCCGTGTCCGACCTGCTCTTCGGCGGCGAGCGGACCATGTGTACCATCAACATGTCTGAATTCATGGAGAAGCACACGGTCAGCCAGTTGAAGGGATCGCCCCCCGGCTACGTCGGCTATGGCGAGGGCGGCGTGCTGACCGAGGCCGTGCGGCAGCGGCCGTATTCCGTCGTGCTGTTGGATGAAGTCGAAAAGGCCCATCCCGACGTGATGAACCTGTTCTACCAGGTCTTCGACAAGGGCAACCTGGCCGACGGCGAGGGCCGAGTCATCAACTTCAAAAACTCGGTTGTCTTCTTGACGTCGAACCTCGGCACCGACGTGATCCAGAGCATGTGCGAATCGGGCCAGCCGGTCACCACCGACGAGTTGCGGGAGGCCATCTATCCGCACCTGCGCGAGCACTTCAAGCCGGCCCTCGTCGCCCGCATGACGGTCATTCCTTTCCGCACGCTGGCACAGGAAGTGCTCCAGGGCATCGCCAAACTCAAACTGGGCAAACTCGGCAAGCGCCTTGAGGCGTCGCATCGAATCGCCTGGAAAGTGGACGACAGTGTTTACGAGACGATCGCCAGGCAGTGCAACCAGGTCGATCTGGGCGCCAGACAGATCGACCACGTGATAGACAAGCAAATACTTCCCGAATTGTCGCGATTGCTGCTGGAGCAACTGGCCGAGGGCCGAAAGTCCGATACTGTGCAGGTCGGCGTCAAGGAAGACGGCACGTTCAGTTACGCCTTCTCGGCCGCGGGTTGAGGCAGGTGTGCCACCGTTCGCCCGTGGCGGATGAGCGGTGCGAGCGTGAGAGATCGTGGCGCGCGGAAGCACGGCTTACCGAGCCGTGGCACACCGGACATGATCTGGCAATTGCATGGGACCGGTGTTACCTTGCCGCGTCGATGGTTGACCGGCCCTCCGCACATCCGCGACAATGAAATCTGGTGACAGATTTCCACGGCGCCGGGACGTCTTCGCATGGAAATCCCCTCAAATGGCCTCGCCGCAGAATCGCTCGCCGCGTTGACGGAGTCGGCGGCGGCGCTCAATTCGTCGCTCGATCTCGACGCAGTGCTGCAAACCATCGCCCGATCCGCGTGCACCGTCACGCACGCCGAGGCCGCAAACGTTCTCCTGCTGGACGACCGCAAGTCGCACTTCGTCGTCGTCGCCGCGACCGGCCGCCGGCGCGACGCCCTGCTGGGCCGCGATTTCGACAAGGGCGCCGGCATCCCCGGCGAGGTCCTTCGCCTCCGGCAGACCGTCAACGTGCCCGATGTTCGCAACACCCGGAAATTCGCCCGCGAGATTGACGACATCGGCAACAGCCGGACGCTGTCGCTCATTGCCGCGCCGATGATGCACCGCGCCGAGGCAATCGGCGTCATCGAAGTGGCCAACCGCTGGGACGGTCAACCATTCGACGATGCCGACGAGAAAGTGCTGCAGTTGTTCGCCACGTTCGCCACGGTCGCAGCGCGCAATGCACGGGCGTTTGAAGACCTGCGGCGACGATTCGACGCATTGCGCGATGCCTCGGCCAAGCACGCCCCCATGATCGGCGAGTGCTCGCAACTTCAGGCCGTGCTCGACCTGGCCCGCCGCGTCGCGCCGAGCAATGCGACCGTGCTGATCACCGGCGAGAGCGGCACCGGCAAGGAACTGGCCGCGCGGTTCATTCATGCGAGCAGTCGACGGCGCGGCGGCGCGTTCATTGCGGTCAACTGCGCGGCGCTGACCGAGAGCCTGCTGGAGAGTGAGTTGTTCGGCCACGAACAGGGGGCATTCACCGGGGCGTCGTCGCGCAAGACCGGGTGGTTCGAGACGGCCGGCGGCGGCACGCTGTTTCTCGACGAGATCGGCGAGATCAGCAAGGCCACCCAGGCGAAACTCCTTCGCGTGCTGCAGGAACGCGAGTTCGTACGCGTCGGCGGAAACAAGCCGATTCCCTGCGATGTCCGCATCATCGTGGCAACCAACCGCGACCTGAAAGCGATGATGGCAACCGGCGAATTCCGCGAAGACCTCTACTATCGTCTGAGTGTGTTTCCGATCGCCATGCCCGCACTTCGCGAGCGACCGGGCGATGTGTCGCTGCTCGCCCGCCACTTTATCAAACGGACGGCTCAGAACATGGGCCTGCCGGAGCCGGAACTGGACCCGCAGACCCTCAACGTGCTTTCGAATTACGCATGGCCGGGCAACATCCGCGAACTGCAGAACGTGATTGAGCGGGCCGTGCTGATGTGCGAAAACGGGCGGCTCGAACCGACTCACCTGCCCGCGGACCTGCATCTGCGTGACAATCACAACCCGTCATCACGGGACGTCACCCCGCTGGTCGAACAGGAACGCCAACTGATCGAGTCCGCCCTGCATCAATGCGACTGGAATCAATCCGAAGCGGCCCGACGATTGGGCATCACCCGCGACCTGCTTCGCACGCGCGTCAAAAAGCACAACATCGTCCGCCCAGTCAGAGAATGAGCCGCACCCATCTTTGAGATCGCGGGCTCCTCAAAACCCGGTGGCGATTACAAATTGACACAAGACGACAACTGGCGATTTCATCGCCGGACTATGGGACCCGCATCGTCTGGTGCCCCTGCGACAGGCGCACCGCCGCGTTGATCAACGCAAGATGCGAGTATGCCTGCGGGTGATTGCCGAGTGCCTGATGGGTGTCCGGATCGAATTGTTCGGACAGCAGACCAGTCGGACCGGCCAGCGCGACCAGGTCGTCAAACAACGTCTGGGCCTCCTGCCGCCGGCCCGCAAGCGCGAACGATTCAATCAACCATCCGGTGCAGATGTGAAAGCCGCCCTCGATTCCGGGAATGCCGTCGTCATAGCGGTATCGCAGGACGGTCGCCCCTTTGCGAAGGTGGGTGTTGACGTAGTCAATGGTGCGGAGAAAGCGCGGATCGTCCGGCGGGATCAACCCGCTCAGGCCGACCCACAATGCGCCCGCGTCCGGCTCGGATTCGTTGTAGGTGGCGCAGAAGGCGCCAACGTCGGCGCGGCAGCCGTTCTTCAGGACATCAGTCGCGATTTCATCGCGAAGCGTGACCCAGTGAGTGCGAGTCAGGCCCAGGAGATTCGCGAGTGTCAATGCGCGATCGACCATGTGCCAGCACATGACCTTGGAATGCACGTGGTGTTGTCGCGGCCGACGGACCTCCCAGATGCCGTGGTCCGGCTCGGCCCAGCGGCCCTTCACGGATTCTACAATTGTCTCCACCATTCGCCAATGATCGGAGGTGACTGCCGCGCCGTGCTCGCCCGCCAGCGCAACGAGGTCCACGATCGGGCCGAACATGTCGAGTTGAATCTGGTTGGCCGCCGCGTTGCCGATGCGCACCGGCCGACTGCCGCGATATCCGGTCAGTTCCGACAGTACGCCCTCCGGGCCGAGGTGGCGTCCCGAGACCGTGTAGACCGGGCTGAGCAACGACGAAGCCGACTCCTGGTTGTCGAGAATGCCCAGCAGCCAGTCGAGGTATTTCATCGCCGGACCGGTCGCGCCAAGTCGAATCAACGCGGAGGCCGACAGAGCGGCATCGCGCGGCCAGCAGAATCGATAATCCCAGTTTCGCACGCCGCCCACGTGCTCGGGCAGACTCGTGGTCCCCGCGGCGGCAATGGCGCCGGTCGGACCGTAGGTCAGCGCCTTGAGCACCAGCGCGCTGCGCCTCACAAGGTCATTCGCCATGCCCGGCAACTGCAGCGTGGCGGCCCAACTGGACCAGAAGCGCTCCGTGCGCTCGCGTCGCTGCGCTTCCGTTGCGGGATCCGGAGACAGACTGGCGGTTCCGTATCGCAATTCCAGTACCACCGGCTGATCGCCCAGGTCGAATTCCGCGATAGCCGTCTGATTCTGGCCCTCCGTTTCGACGCACCAGCGAATGCCGGGCGCGCGAAGGACGACGGGATCCTGGGTGCCCTCGATCTCCAGACCGTCCGATCGCGCATTGAGGCGGGTCTCAATTCGGCCGAAATCCAGGCGTGGTGCAAATGTGATTCGCACGCGGCCGCGGCCGGAAATGACGCGAATCAGGTCGGTTCGCCCGGCCCGCTGAAACGGCCGTCCGTTTCCGCACTCGAGGTAATCGGTCACGGTGAATGTCGGCCAGACGGTCTCCAGCACAAGACTGTCGCCGCGGTACCGCTGGCCGGTCGGCTTGCCGGGTTCAACTGGACTAATGTCAAAATGTCCGGCCGTGGGGCCGGCGATGAGTTGCGCGAACATGGCCGACGAATCGATGCGCGGCAGGCACATCCAGACCACGCGTCCATGGTCGTCAACGAGTGCGACCGTGCGCTGATCTGACAGCAGGGAATGCCGCTCGATCGGCGTGCAGTCGTTGCCCGCGAGCCAGTCCGTGCGGCGCTCGGCGACCTGCGCCAGGATGCGGGCGGATTGAAGGTGATCCGATCCGCGAAATCCCGCAAGGCTGTCGCCGGGGCCGATCTTCACGCCGATGTCGGGCCCGGTCAGCGTGCCGAAGGCGTCTTCGTCGGTCAGATCGTCGCCGAGAAAGAGGACGGCTGTCGCGCCGAGGCGCTGGCGAATTCGCCGGAGTGCATCACCCTTGTTTGTCTCAATAATACCGAGTTCGACGACCTTCTTGCCGTGCCGCAGGTGAACGCCGGTCCAATGCCGATGGGCCTCCTCAATCTGCTCCACCGCGGCACGGCCGACCTCCTCGCGGGCGAGTCGATAGTGAAATGCAAGCGACGCGGGCTTCATCTCCACCCAGCATCCCTCGTGCTGGGACGCGATCACCGCGGTGAATTCCCTCAACACCGCAAGCCGGCTCTCCGCGTCCATTGGCAGAGCCGTCACGAACCCGGCCTCGAACTCGCTGCCGTGGCTGCCGATGAGGTGTGCTTCGTCCAGTTCCTTGATCCGACTGGACAGATCCCCCAGCGCACGACCGGATATGACCGCGACGTGTGTCTGAGGCATTTCCGACAGCGTTCGCAGAGCGACTATGGCCTCCCGGTCGGCCTCCGCCACCGCCGGGTCTGACACGATCGGCGCCAAGGTGCCGTCAAAATCAGTCGCCACCAGCAACAACGGTGTGCGGGCAATTTCATCCAATCGTGTTTCGAGCGTGTCGGCCACCGGTCGTCCTCGCCTGCACTGTCCGCGGCAATCTCAATTGGCCGCAGCCAACTGCACATGATCTTCTTCCTGGGAATGGACGCCACAGGCCTCCAGAAATCGCTCAGCCCACCAGAACACATCCTGGCGTCGGGAAATGCTGCGGAGGCGGCGCATTGGAGGACGTCGCTTCGCGGTCGGAAGTGACACGGCATATTGGATGGCCGTCGCAACCTGGTCCAGATCGTAGGGATTCACCAGGATCGCGTCCTTCTTCATCTGAACGGCCGTGCCGGCAAACTCGCTCAGAATGAGCACACCGTCACCCTCGACCTGGCAGGCGCAGTACTCTTTGGCCACGAGGTTCATGCCATCCTTGAGCGGGGTCAGGAGGGCGACGTCGGCCGTGCGGTAATAGGCGAGCAGATCCTCCCACGTCATCGATCGAAAGACGTGATGAATGGGGACCCACGCGCCCTGCGTGAATTCGCCGTTGATTTGAGAAACCAGCCGCTCGATCTGACCCTTCAACTCCTGGTACTCCTGAACCGTTTCGCGGCTGGGGACGACAACCTGGATCAGCGTCACGTTGCGGTGCAGTTCCGGGAAGCGCTTGAGCGCCAGTTGATAAGCCAGCAGTCGCTGCGGAATGCCCTTGGTGTAATCCAGACGATCCAATCCCAGGATGACCTGTCGCTCCGGCATTTCCTCCCGAATTTCCAGAACGCGCTGCGTCACGGCCGGACTGGCCGCCGCGTTCGCGAAGTGAACATAATCAATGCCGATGGGGAACACGCCTACCTTGGTCGACCAGCCTCCCTGGCCGCACTCCACCAGTCCCTCCGATGCGCGAATGCGCGACCCCGGCAACAGACGACGCACGCAATCGAGAAAATTCTCGCGGTCGTGCGGCGTCTGCAGGCCGATCACGCCGCAATGACACAGGCTCTCCAGCACATCGGTGCGCCATGGGAGTTTGCAGAAAATATCCGGCGGTGGAAATGGGATGTGCAGAAAGAAACCGATCTGATGGTCCATGCCGCGCCGGCGCAATTCACGGCCCAGGCCGATCAAGTGGTAATCCTGCACCCAAATCAGGTCGCCGGGCTCGGCGGTCGCGTGGACCACGTCGGCGAACTTGCGGGTGACGTTCTGATAGGTCGTCCAGTAGTCGGGCACGAAATTGCAGCGCGACTGAAGATCATGAAACAGCGGCCAGATGATCTCGTTGCAGAATCCCCGGTAAAAGCCCTCCTCCTCTTCGCGCGACAACGGCACGGGCCGCAATTCGAAACCGCGTGTCCTGCCATATTCCTCCAACACGGCATCGACCCGACCGGCATCGCCATTGCCCGCCCCCGGCCATCCGATCCAAACGCCGTTGCGCCTTCGCAGCACCGGCTCCAACGCGGAGACAAGCCCCCCGGAACTGGGCAGTGCGACGGGCCCGTCCGGGGTGGAGTCAATCACCAACGGAAGTCGGTTGGATACGACAATTGTCCTCATATCAGGCTCCGGCTTGGTCGAGAGATCACCGTGGACATCCGAGAACGGCCGGAGCGGCCGTGCGTCGCCCCGACGAGCCGGGTATTTTAGTCCATGGAGGTCCGTACGTCTCGATGCGGAAGCCCGCCAGGAAAAACTTTTTTTTGCCCCCCGAAGCCGGCGTTGAGCAAGCGCCCGGCCGTTGCGACACGCCATGATACGGATGCAATCGCGTCATCCGTCAATATAAACCGAATTACTCCAGCACTGCCAAACCGCGCGGCGAGGCTATTCGTGTGTCTGGACCCGTCAGTGTGCGCGACGCGGATTGCACGCCGGTAAGATCCGCGATCGATTCAAATACCAGCACGCCCTGGAAAGGAACAACCGTCGCAAGAAAGCCCGTACCGTCGGCGTCCACGATCATGGTGCTGACACCCAGTCCGCCGGCTGATGGCGGAGCAATCTGAAACTCACTGCCGGGCGTGATCGGGCCGGAGGCCTGCTGGGCGATCTGCGGGTAGCGCGCGACGAAATCGGATGCCCCCTGCTCTTCCACCGTCATCAGGGTTCCTTCTCCATCGACGAATATTGCGGTCGCAAGCCGGTTCAACGGGTGAATGCGATCGGGCACGACCGCGCCGCTTCGCGTGCTCGCGTTCTCGATGACCAGCACGCGGGCGGCGAGGTTCTGCACATCAATGACATACAGCCGATCGTCCGCGGTCACATGGGCCTGACCCAGTGAGTTGAACTCCGTGCTCGTCAGGACCGTCGGCGCGACGTCGCCGTCAAAAGTTGTAAGACTCGTGTCGCTGAATATGTGAATGGTCGCGAACGGCGTTGTTTTGTATATTTTGTCCCGCTGAACGTCAAAGGTCATTGCGCGTCCGCTTTGATTCAGCAGCGTCGACGCGCCGCTGACCACGCGCTGTGGCGCAACATCTCCATTCACGTCCCTGGCCCCGGAAAATACACAGATCCGCCCCGTCGGTGGCGTCACCGAGTTGTCGCTCCACACCAGGAGTTCACCCGATTTGTTCACGGCCACGCCCTTGACGTCCTGAATCTGGGCGGTGGCGCCATCCACCTGCGTCACCGGCGACTTGTTGCCATCGAGGCTCGCGTCACGCGCAAATCCGCCGACACCGGCCAGTCCGCCGACGAACAGCCGCCGCGCCGTGCCACTCCCGCCACCGGGCGGGTTGACGCCATTGGGACACCCGCCCATCAGTGCGCACAGCGCAAGACCGGAAGCCAGGCATCTCTGGGTCATATTCAACATGTTCATCATCCCTTCTCGTGTCGGGCACCCACGTCAGTCAACCCCGCACAACCGCCTTCACAATCACGCGCATCCCCGCGAACCGGGCATCACTCGCGGCGATGTAGCCCGCGATGTCCGTACCACTTGCGGCGGTCAGTCGAAATCGATACGCCCCGCCAATTTCATCCAGACCGGCGCACAAGTTGCCCGAACGCGGGCGAATGTCCGCGGCGGACCAACTCCAGACGCGCTCCGTACCCCAGTAGTAGGGATCGTGCATTCCCTCGCCATAGACGGTGTAACTCAGGGCACCCGCGATCTTTGGAAAATAGACATACGAATTGGCGTTGTAGCCGTCGCAACTGTCCGCCCCGAACTCCACGATGTAGTAGCCAAACGTGATGACGGTTTTCAGTTCCGGATCGACCTCGACGACCGCGCCGGCCGTGCCGATCTCGCGCTCGCCGCCGCCGTCCACCTTCTCGAACGCCTTGACGCGCACCGTGAAAGTCGCGGCCTCAGTGCCGGCGGTAAAGACAGCAGTATCCGAATCCGGCGACGCACTCAGCGTGCCGGCGCCGGCAAGCCCGCTGAAGCCCCACTCATAGCGCAAATCGTCAACCGCCAGCCCGGTGGGCGCGCCCTCCGGTTCGGCGATCGCCTTGAGTGTCACCGTGCCGGCGCCGGGCAACGTCGTCACCGGCGGTGTGAGGCGCAGCCGCAACTCGTTGTTCACGTGAATCACGACCTCCGACGAGGCCAGCACGATGTCTTCATGCTCCTGTACCGGCTCGCCAAACTCGTTGATCACCGTGCGATCCGTCGGTCGAACCGCGTCGGCTCGAACCACGACATCGCCGTTCGTGCCGACATCCGGAAAGTACAGCACCGCACGACCAAACTCCGTCGCGGGATCGGTCATGAGTGTCGGACTGTGTATGGAGACTTCCGCGGCGGGATCCACCAGATTGAGGCCGCCGCTTCCGCTCACCAGGGTCCATCGAATTTTCGGGTCCTGATGGATGCCATCGGCGTCGGTCGATGCCGCGGGAAGATTGGCGGTCTTCGCAAAGAGGATGACGTAATCCTTGTCCCGCATGAAGTGTTCAGGCGGGGAGACCGTGATCGACGGCTTTCCCGATCCGCCCAGGAGCGGGTTCGATTCGCCGGTCAGGCCGCCTGCCAGGCCGGTGGGGTCGCACGTCGCCCCGGCCATCGCCACCGCCAGCACCGGTAATAACAAGATTCGGACGATCCGGACCGACCGCTTGTCGTCTGCGCATCCGCCCGTCCGGCCAGCACATTGATAAAACCGGGCGGCTAAACTCTTACTTGAGCACTTCGTATTCATACCAGGTTCCTCAGGCACTTTGGAAGAACATCCGCGCGGATTCAGGTACGGCCAACGCCGACCCTCCGATTTGGAGCCACCACCCATTTGTGCGACAATCGAGGAATGAACGGGCAGGAATTTTCGAGCCCCGATGGCGACCCCTCGCCGGCCATGACGCCGGAACATCTGACCGGTTCCACCCGCGACATCTTTCCCGCTGTTTACGAGGAACTCCGCGGGCTGGCCCAGAGCCGCATGCGCCACGAGCGGGCCGGAATGACGATTCAGACCACCGCGCTGGTGCATGAGGTCTATCTGCGTCTGTCCAACGACTTGGATGCCCGCTGGGAGAATCCACGCCACTTCTTCGCCGCCGCAGCCGAGGCCATGCGTCGAATTCTGGTGGAGCGCGCCAGGCACCACGGCCGCCAGAAGCGCGGCGGCAATCGCGAGCGCGTCGCACTGGATTCGGTCGACCCGGCGATGCCCGAGGCAGACCCTGATGCACTGATCTCGTTGAATGACGCTCTGGATGAACTGCGGTCCTTCGATGCGGACCTGTACGAAGTGGTCATGCTTCGATTCTTCGGTGGGATGACCGTGGAGGAAGTGGCCGCTGCCATCGACCGATCGCCCCGATCAGTCAAAAATGACTGGAGCGTTGCCCGTGCCTGGCTGCTTCGTCGCATAGATTCAGAGCCGGAGTAGTTCCCACACCACGCGTCAACGGCGGTGGCCATGCCCGACACTCGCATTGCCTGGAACAGCGTTAAACGCATCGTGGCAGATGTGATCGATGCAGCGCCGGAAGCCCGCGCCGCACTCATCACTGAGCGCACGGGCGGCGACGGGCCTTTGCGCGAGGAAGTCGAGTCTCTCATTCGCGCGGCACAGCGCGCCGAAGGATTGCTTTCGCCAAAACTGGACGCGTGGGTCGGCGCGAACGGGGCCGATTTGACCGGCCTTTGCGGACAGCGGATCGGGCGCTACATGCTCGACCGCTTGATCGCGGAGGGATCCAGTGCCGCGGTCTATGAGGCGACGCAACTGACGCCGCGCCGAAAAGTAGCCGTCAAACTGCTTCGCGACGCGCTGCCCCTGATTGATGCCTCGCGCCGTTTCGACCGCGAGGCTGCCGCGCTCGGGCGAATCAACCATCCCAATGTGGCCCGGATTTTCGAGGCTGGGCGCCATCGCACCGATTCCGGCTCCGTGCTGCCGTATCTGGCGATGGAGTTTGTCGATGGACCCACCGTCACACGATTCGCCCAACAGCAGCGACTGGAACGCGACGAGATCATCAGACTCGCGATCAAGATCGCCACTGCCGTTCACGCCGCCCACCAACAGGCCATCATTCACCGCGATCTGAAACCCGCAAACGTCCTGGTCGGACCGGACAACGAACCCAAGGTGCTCGACTTCGGCATTGCCCGCCTGGCTGACGGCGACGCCCGCACATGGCGAACGACCGCCGGAGTGCTGCTCGGCACACCCGGGTACATGAGCCCCGAACAGGCCGCCGGCCGCCTCGACGAGATTGACGTTCGAACCGATGTATGGGCCTGCGGCGTGCTGCTGTACGAACTGCTGACCGGGCGGCTGCCGATCGACGTGACCGGGGTGCCGCTGATGGAGGCCGTTCGCCGCCTCGAACGAGAAGAGCCGATCCCGCTTGCACGAGTCGCGCCGCAACATGCGGGCGACCTCGATGTCATCGTCATGACCGCGCTGGCGCGCGAGAAGGCAGCGAGGTACGACTCCGCCGCCGCGCTAGCAGATGACTTGGAACGACTGCTTCGCAATGAGCCGGTCGCAGCCCGGCCGCCCTCCACGCTTTACCGCGTCCAGAAGTTTGCCCGGCGGAATCGGACCGGTTTGATCGTGACATCGCTTTTCGTCGCGATGATGTTGGGCGGCACGATACTGCTGGCCGCATCTTATGTGGCCGCGCGGCGGGAGCGCGATCGCGCCGCGAGCGAACGAGACCGTGCCCAGGCCGTCAGCGCCCTGTTGCGCGGGTTGGTCGACGCCGGCGACACCAACCACGGCGATCGAAACATCAAGATGGTCGACGCCCTTCGCGCGGCTGAGACGCGCATCACGGCAACAGTCGGGATGCGGCCCGATGTGGAGGCGGACGTACGTTCCGCCCTCGGCGGGATGTACTTCTCACTCGGCGAGTACGACCGATCCCACGCCAATTTCACGCGTGCGATCGAACTGCGCCGCGGACTGGGCACTGACGAAGACGCCCGGCTATTGGCCGATCGGAATTCGCTCGCCACGACGCTGCGCTGGCAGGGAAATTCCGCGGAGGCGCGATCGCTCGCCACCCAGACGCTTGCTATCGCTGACAGGGTCCTCGGACCGGCGCACCTCGTGACGCTCTCGGCCCGTGAGATCCTGGCGGCCTGTGACCACGATGATCAAAATCTCGTCGCCGCGGAGACCGGCTACCGCCGGACCCTCGCCGCATGCGTCGCGCACCTGGGCGAGGAGCACCCGCAGACCATGATCACGCTGGCCAATCTCGCCGGCGTACTCGGTGACATGGGTCAATATGCGGAGGCGCTGGTGATGACCGAGCGCATCCTCGCGGTGCACCGCAACAGGGGAACCCTTCACACGCTCGAGGGCCTTACCGCGCGAAAAAACCGGGCGACGCTGATGCTCGAGGCGGGCCGGAGTCAAATGGCGTTGCAGGAGTTGGAGCAGGTTGCAACGGAGGCGACCACTGCGCTGGGGCCGGGACATGATTCCACGCTGCGCTTTCTCGGCGACTGGGCCGAATCGCTGCGGCGCGGCGGCGACACCGAACGAGCCTTGACCATCGCCCGCGATATCCTCGATCGCCGCGTCGCAACACTTGGGTGGTCGCATGAATACACCCTGAACGACAATTTGACCTACGCGTCGGCCCTGCTGCGCGCCCGGCAATTCGACAAGGCGCGGACAGTCGCGGAGCGCGGGGCAGACGAGTCCCAGCGATCCCTCGGCGTCGAACATGTGCTGACGCATCGGCATCGGCTGAACATCGCCGCCGCGCTGAGTGGGTTGGGCCGACACAATGAGGCCCGGGCGATCTACGACGACACTGTGCCGAAACTCCGGGCGACGCTCGGCGACGACCATCAGTTCACGCTCGTCGCCATCAACAATCTGGGGCTGTGCTGCATCGAAGCCGGTGACGGTCCCGCCGCTGTCGCGGCCCTGGAGCCCGCACTCGACCGTGTTATTTCACTTCAGTTCGTCTCAATAGAACCGGTTATCCGGCGAAACTTGGGAAGCGCTTACCGATTGTCGAAACGATTTGACGAAGCCGAAACGCAATTGACGAAGGCATGGGATCTGAGCAGCGCTCGCGGCGAAACAGAGAACGCCCTCAAGACCGCCGCCGCACTCGCTGATCTGTTCCGGGACATGCAACAGCCCGATCGCGCAACGGAGTGGACCCGCCGCGCCCAGGCGGCCACAGCGAGCCGTCCTGCCGACGCCGCCGGCACTTCCCCCGCAGGCGCCCGCCCCCCGGAATGAGCCGCGCCGGCCACGAATTCATTGACATTTCAGGAACAAATTGGGCGCGGCTTGACACCCGCGCTCCGCGCCGCTTCGATTCCGCCCGCCATGTTCGAATCGTCAACCCGACCGCGCCTCCGCCGAAACCTCCGATTGAGCATCATCGACGGCGGATGCTTCAGCACCATGGTCGGCATCGGCGAAACCTACCTGTCGGCGTTCGTGCTGGCCGTCGCCGGCAGCCAGGTCGCGTCCGGTCTGGTGACGACCGTGCCGCAACTGGCCGGCGCCCTGTTGCAGATGGCGACACCGCGCGGCGTCGCCCTGATGAACTCGCACCGCCGCTGGGTCATTGCGTGCGTCACCGGACAGGCCCTCAGTTTCGTGCCGCTCGCCATCGCGGCCCTGACCGGCAATATCCCGACGTTCGTCATTTTTTCACTGGCGGCGCTCTACTGGGCCGGCGGCATGGCCGCGGGCAGCGCCTGGAACACCTGGATGGGCCGCGTCATCGCCCCGACACTGCGCGCCAACTTCTTCGCCATTCGCACCCGCGTCATGCAGGCCTGCACGCTGGCCGGCGTCCTTGCCGGCGGGTTCATCCTTGAATATGGCCAGAAGCGCGGCCACCCGGTCGCCATCTACGCCGTCCTGTTTCTGGGCGCCTGCATCATGCGCCTGATCTCTTCGCGCATGCTGGTCGGCATGAGTGAGCCGGCCGTCTCCGCGGCCGCTCATCGGGTGATGCCGATCCGCGAGGTGTTCTCACACTTTTTTTCCCATGATGGCCGCCTGCTTGTCTACATTCTGGCCGTCCAGTTCGGTCAGCAGATCGCCGCGCCCTATTTCAATCCGTTCCTGTTGAAAGAGTCCGCGTTCGGATACTGGCAATACACCCTGCTGCTTTCGGCGGCCTTCATCGGACGCAGCATCGCCTCCCCCACGTGGGGCCGTTTCGCGCGGCGATTCGGCACGCAAAGGCTCCTGGCGATCGGCGGACTTGGCATCATCCCCCTCGCCGCACTATGGCTGCTTTCGTCATCATTCTGGTACCTGCTCGCCCTTCAACTCTTCGCCGGGGCCTGTTGGGCCGCGTTTGACCTCGCCACCATGCTGCTCTACCTGGAGACCATCGATGCCGACGAACGCACCAGCGTCCTCACCGGCATGAATCTTTTCAACGCCCTCGCCTATGTCAGCGGCTCGCTCCTGGGTGGCGGCCTGCTCTGGGCGTTCGGCGGCGACCGATACGCCTACATCGTGGTGTTCGGGCTCTCGACCGTCATTCGACTCGGCACGATCCTGCTTCTCATTCGGCTGCCGCGATACCGGCTGGCGCCGGTCGCCATCGCATCGGACGCGGTGGCCGTCAGACCGTCTGCCGGCTCCATTGATCGCGCGGACCTGGCCAGCCTACCCGATGTGATTGAGCGACCCGCCCCCGACAAGCCAGTCTAAGAGGCATCCGGTCGTAATCCCGCTGGTCTGCTCGTCCGATTATGATATAGTATGGACAGCGAATTGGGCTGAGATAAAACGTTTCACCGGCGACGTGCGACCTCTAACGCACGTTTGCCCGCAGGACAGGGCGATCCAATGTCTCGAAATGCCAAACGCCTCGCCATCGTCGTTGGTGGCGGACCCGCGCCGGGAATCAACGGTGTCATCGGCGCCGCTGCCATCGAGGCCATCAACAACGGGTTGTCCGTGTATGGCTTCTACGACGGCTTCAAGTGGCTCACCGGCGAGCGTTTCGTCCGCGAACGCCACCTGACCGAACTGACCATCGGCAGCGTCGCCCGGATTCACTTCGAAGGCGGATCGATCCTGCGCACTGACCGGGCCAATCTGCTCGACGAGGCCAGCCTTGGCGAATCGGCGCAGGTGCGACCCGATCCCATCAAGGCGGACAACGTGCTGCGCCACTTCACCGACTGCGGCATCACGCACCTGATCACCATCGGCGGCGACGACACCGCCCTCTCCGCACGGTTCATCGCCGACAAGAGCGCCGGCCGCATTCGCGTCGTGCATGTGCCCAAGACCATTGACAACGATCTGCCGCTGCCCGGCGACGTACCGACATTTGGCTATAACACCGCACGCGACCTCGGCGCCACGCTCGCCGCGAACCTGATGGAGGATTCCAAGACCACCAGCCGCTGGTACATCGTCGTCGCCATGGGCCGCCACGCCGGCTTTCTCGCGCTGGGCATTGGCAAGGCCGCGGGCACGACGGTCACGCTGATTCCGGAGGAGTTCCCGGAGACGACGACCATCTCGCGCATCACCGACGTGCTGGAAGGGAGCGTACTTAAACGGATCGCCATGGGTCGGCGCGATGGCGTCGCCGTGGTGGCCGAGGGCCTGGCCTACCGCCTTGGAGACGTGCAGGAACTGGAAAAATTGCTCGGCCGGTCCATACCGGTCGATGCCGCCGGTCATCCGCGCCTGGCGGAGGTGCCGCTGGCCCGCATGCTGGCCGACGAACTGACCCGCCGATTCGCGGCCCGCAAGGACAACATCACCTTCGTTCCGCAGACAATCGGCTACATGCTTCGCTGCGCCCAGCCCTCGCCGTTCGACATGGCCTACTGCCGGGATTTGGGTCACGGCGCCATCCGGCTCCTGCTCAGCGACATGAGTCTTGACGGCGGCGTCATGGTCACCCTGCAGGACGGAAACCTGGAGCCGGTCCGCTTTGACGCCATGATCGATCCGCTCACCAACCGCACGCGCGTGCGCGTGGTCGACGTGCGATCGGACAGTTACCGCGTGGCCCGGGCCTACATGATCCGCCTCGAAAAGCAGGATCTGAATGATCCGGTCATGCTGGCAAAACTGGCCCGCGCCGCCAAGATGCCCGACGCGGAGTTCGCCGACAGATATAGACAGGCGGCCACGCGAATCTACGAGACCCCGGGGGTCGATTCCACGGCCGGCCCGCCGCAGTCGCCGATGATTGCAACATCGCAGGCGACCCATCCGGTGGCCTAGTCGCGCTGCTGATTCCAGACAAAGCCCGACGTCAGGATCCAATCAGTTCAAGCAGCAGGTAGTACTCGCCGTTCCGGCCGTCAAAGGTGCCGGGCGTGAGGTTAAACACCTCGCCGCTGCACTCGACCGTGAGGGTATAGACCCCGGGGTCCATCACCGTCTCAAAATTGATTGAGATCTGCGACTCTTCCGCCTCTGCCTGATAGACCGTGCCCTCCGGACCGGTCAGGTAGGCGTTTACGAACACATCTGTATCGAGTGCCTGGACAAAGCCGGTGAGTCGAACCATGCTTGACTGCGCCAATTGGAAAGACGCCATGAAATCGCTCGCCGCATAGCAGGCGGCGCGGCCGCTGAACCCATTCGTCGCGACAATGGCCTCAACGACGATGTCGCCGCGAGCCTGGATCGCACGCGCACACAGATGTGAACTCTGAAACGCATCCGCATACCCGCCGGAGGTGGCCGAGTCCTGGAACAGGTTCACGCTGTTGATGAACGGGCCGAAGTCCGGCGCGGTGTCGTCGTCGGTGACCGTGATGTCCGAATTGTCGTCAAAGGCCCGAACGAGCCCCTCGACCAGCCGGTCCTGGGTCAGATATGTCAGAGTCGGAAGGGCAACCGGCGATGTCAGCAGGACGACAAACGCCGAAATATCGGCGCCGTTGACGACCTCGTCGGCATTCAGATCAAGGTCTTCAATGTCGCAGTCGGGGTGTTGCGCGGCGTAGGCCGTCGGGTCGGTCAGCGCCAGCGTGAAAGGCCCGATGTCGCCGACGTCCGCGTTCCCGTTGCAATTTGCATCACCCGGCGCCGGCGGACATTGCCCGTAGACGGTAGTTCCGAACGCGCCCAGCAACACGGGCAGCAACAGACTTGCCACGGCGAATGACGTCCCGCGCCGGGCGGGCTTTGAAGTTGAAAATGAACCCATCATGTAAACCGCTCCTTTGATAATACAGTTCTCGGCCGCTCAAGATCGCGCGTCCATCAGGGCAGGAGATCGAAATCCACCGAATACGCACCCTGGCCGGCGCCCGAATTGAACTCATAAGAGGTGGAGGCCTGCATCGTGTACTGGCCGGCCGCAAGAGGCCCGTTGAAGGAAAATGGCTGGGTGCTATTGGTCACGTTGCCGGTGTTCACGATGTTGCCGCCCGGTCCGACGAGACTGAAACTGGCGTTTGTATCGACATTGGCCGACGACACCGATCCCGACAGGCTGGCATTGGTTGGCGCTGTCAATACAAATGTCACATTAAAGGAATTATCTGAGAAACATGTGCCGCCATCCGGTCCGGTGATCGTGCCGTTGACGGAGCCGGACGCATCGATGGACGCGGCGCCGAGCGTCGAATTCTGGCTCACCGTGGAAACGACCACATTGTCGCCGTCGTCGGCCGTGGCGGTGCGCGATTCGTTGAAGGGAGCAAATCCCGATGCACTCACAACACCGGTGCTGTCGAAGTCGTCAGGCGCCTCTGACTCGGCGAATATGTACCGATCCTGCGTCGAATACTGGATCGTGCCGCCCGGAGACTGACCCAGCAACGCCATGACAAATGGTCGTATGTCGATGCCATTGACCAGGCCGTCGCGATTCATGTCGGCCGAGAGCGAATTGCACAGCGAGAACGCCGCGGCATAACTTTCGGGATCAACCATCGCCACTACAAATGGCTCCAGATCGGACAGCGTGACCGTGCCGCTGCAATCCAGGTCGCCGTACAGGTCGCGGTAGGCACGGACGACCATCTGGCTTGCCGCGACAACGAGCACGCCGTCTCCTCCAATCACCGGTCCGCCAAAGAACCCCATGTCTCCCACCACGTCGGACCAAATGAACGTCAGGTCCGGACCATAGCAATAGACCCGGCCTGTAGCGCCGATGCCCGCATTGTTCACATAGATCTTGCCGGCCGCGTCGCAGGCGAGTCGAATCGAACCGCCCTGCTCGATCGGCACCGAGGTGACATTCAGCGTCGCGCCGTTGTCGGGATTCAATCGCTTCAGATCGACCATGGACTGACCCGCGCCGCGCGGCGCCGTGACATAGACCGTGCCGTCGAGGCCGATGGCAAACGTTGAAAAGGCCTCGCCGCCCATTTCGGTGCGCCACTTCTCCTCAAGCGCGCTGCCGGTGTCGGTCAATGCGATAAGACACTGAAGTTGCCGTGGAGCGTAAATCGTGCCATCCGGACCGGTAAAGACGCCTGTCTGTTGCGCCGCGAAAAAGTTCTGCCAGTTGGGATGCACGCAACTCAGATCCAGATTGGGAATGGCGAAACTGTATTTGTCGAGGCCGGTCTCGAGGTCGATCGCGGTGATGCCGAGGCTGCTGGCCTGGCTCTCCCAGACATAAATGGAGCCGTTGGCAATCGCCATATTGGAGGCGGGCGAGGTCAGCATTGAGAGGCGCTTCGATGTCCAGACGGTCTCGCCGGTGACGGAGTCGATCCGACGGATGAATGGGCCGCGGCCGTCTCCGCTGTCGGGAATGCCCAGGCAATAAGCGCTGGCCGCCGCGCCGCCAAAGGTCGGTGCCGTAGCCATGCAGGCGTCGCCCTCGATGACTTCGATTTCGATCGCGTCCGCAGGCAGTATCGTGAGTGGGCAGTCAATCGGAATGTCCACCGAACCATTCCCATCGTCGGGCTTGACGCACGACTGCAACCAGTCGAACCGCGCGGATTGGCTTCCCGAAAGCCCGGCTAGAACAGACTCGGGACAGGCCTCGTATTGTATTTCGCTACGCACGTCAAAAAGGCTGTCCACCATGAAATCCGAGCCGGGACCGCCGGTGCGAACCAGGGTGATCGTCCCGGGGCTGAAATGCCCGAACAGGGTGCCGGCCGAAAAATTAATATTGCAGAAATCAGGGTCATCACCGAGCGCCCCGCTGATGGACGCAATTTCCGCGGTAATCACCTGCACCGCGTCGCCGGGCGTGAACGGCGCTGTCCACAGTTCGACCTGCACCGGGATCAGGACCGTGCGCGTGAAGCCGGAAAGTTGGATCGTCCCCTGAATGCCGAGCGCGAGCGTTGCCGCAAATGTGTAACTGTTTCCGCCCAGCCCCCCGCCCGGACCCTCGGTAATGGGTTGAACGTCGATCAGCCTTGGCGAAATCAAGAGAAGCGAATCTCCTTCGATGCAGCATCGGACCAGCACAATTGGATCGCCGTCCGGCGCGAAGACAGGGCTGAACGAGTCTTCCATCTGCACATCCTCGTCGGACGTCCAAATGACCGCCCCGGTGGCGGGATCCAAACCGTAGAGCGGATCACCCTGAATCCCGCCGCGCGATGCGTAGACGCGATGATTGTGAAATGCAAACACGCGGCTTCGATCACACGTCGTCGTCGCCGAACTGGTCACGCACGCCTCGCCCGGAAGCACCGGAAGCGGCGTGGACCACGCAATCTGACCGGTCGCGAGATCATGCGCAACAATGACCGAACCGGCAGTCACATCGTTGGGATTGACCATTCTCGCCAGGAAGACCCTGCCGTCTCCAATGACGGGAGCGCCGGCCGTAAATGAAGTCAAACTGCCCTGCCAGAGCAGGTTCGGATAATTGGGGCCGATGACACCGGCCCGGCTCGCACGGTTCGAACTGTTTCCGAAAGCCGATTCCCAGGTCTGGGCGACGGCGGGTTGAGACGGGGATCCGGCAATGAGCAAGTATGACGCCATCACCGCGCCGAAGTTCCGGCGCATTGCGATTCGACTGATCATCCGAGGGTCCTTCCAGGAAAACGGTCCAAGACTGGGGATTCTCCGGCTCGACTCGGAGATCCGACGGAACGGTGAATTCGAGATGTGCGGCGATCAGCGCCTGCGCCGTCGTGCGATCAGCGCCGCGCAAGGGGCGAGAAGCATGGCCGTGGCCGGCTCCGGCACGACGGTGAGGACGAAGGTGTATCCGGCGTGTGCACCGGGCTCGTCGTAGAATTCGTATGAGCCGTTTGTCTGGATTCTATAGATGTCGGCGGCAAGCATGCCGTTGAAATTGAGCGGAACGGTGCCGTTTGTGACGGGGCCGGTGTTGATGATCGTGCCGGTGTTGGTGCCGATCAGCGAGAATCGCGCCGGATCCCCGGCGCCGAATTGAAATATGGAACCGGTGAGGGTGACCAATTGTGCAGACATCAATTGAAATCGAACGTCGAATGAACTTTCGCCGTATGCGCCGGCCTCGTCACTGACGACGCCGACCGTGGCCTGAACGTAGCCGGTGGCAGATATGGTGTCGGTTCCAAGGGTGGAGAGCAGCGAGGCCACGCTGGTCACCGAATCGGCGTTCGTGGTCAGCGTTGCGTTGAACGGACCGAAACCCGCCGCGGACGCATCGTCTTCTTCGTAGCCGTCTTCTTCGCCATCGGCAAAGACCTCCAAACGCCGCGTCTGTGTGACATAGGTAATGGGTTGTGCCAATGCCAGCGCTTCAGCGCCGGCAAACGCGGCAAGGGCAACGACGATGCGTGCGGTTCTGTTCATTTCGCTCTCCTGACGTATCTAGTGCGTACCTCTCTCCTTGAGCCGTGCCCACGAGGCAGGGCCCTAAACAACTTGCGAACCGAATGCTGTTCCCAGGCAGCATTCAAACCGCTCCAGACACTCCACCATTCCCATTGCCACGGCATTTCGCCGATATCGAAGCGCCCATTGCGGGCGATTCTCGATCAGCAGCCACACCCGGCCTTTCGCGACGAGCCATCGTGTCTGGAGACCCGACGACAGCCCATGTCGCTCACATGTGTTATCGCTAATCTACCAATACCCCGGATGCCGAGTCAACGATCGGAAGCCGCCGTTTGAAAAATTAATAATTTTCGTCGAGCGCCGTGCTGAGCCGGAGAATATAGACAAGCGTTCGATTTAAAATGGGTTCAATTGGTGAAAGTGACCGCTAAAGACACGGCCCACTGTGTCCGCAGAACAGCGGCCCATTCAGTTGAAGGCCACAAGCCGTGAAATCCGACCGGAGTGTCGGATGAACCAGGACCGCCGGCCACCATGAACTGCCTCGACAATGCGGCCTTCGCCGCAAGACCTTCGACGTGGAATTTGCCCATCGAAATCGACAGGCGACAACGCGGGGCCGCGAAGAACACCACTGGCCAAGTCTGCCCCCGGAACCGGGCATGGACATTCGGTCACCCCATCCCGGTCGACCGCGTCAATGGCACCACGCCATTTGCCTCCGGAAGTTACAATGGTAGCGAGGTCGAAACATGGCACTTGTCGACTTGGATGGAATCGATGACCCCTCGGTAAGACGCCAGATCGTACAAGCGGCCTACCTGCGCGGATGGCGATTCGGCGATCTGCTCATCCTCGTCGGCATCGCGTCGCTCGGCGGCATCTTCACGAATTCCCTCGTCGATCGATTCGTCGGCAATTCGCCTCACTGGATTGGGAGCGCGGTCGGTGTGATCGTCGCCATGAAGGCCCACACCGCGATCGTGCGCCGAAGAATGCCAGCCATTCTGCCGCCCCTGCTCAAGTCCCTGGGGCGCTGTTCGGTGTGCGGCTATCAACGGGAGTCGTCACAGCCAAAAAACTTCCCCTGCCCCGAATGCGGAGCGCGGCCGTAAGGAATCGCGCATAAATAAAAGTTACAATTACTCATGCGGCGAGATGCTGTAGTTCCATTCGCCGTGAAAAGCTGCTTGGCACAGATTGACGCGAGCGAGTTGTTGGGGAGTGACTTCTTCGCGG